>Ga0315279_10000049_pt1 | contig 265254 bp, 312 predicted proteins | sample YL17G06_20_MG_FD_203694 | JGI IMG/M metagenome (GOLD analysis project Ga0315279, IMG submission 203694) | Sediment microbial communities from Yellowstone Lake, YNP, Wyoming, USA - YL17G06_20 | ecosystem: Environmental > Aquatic > Freshwater > Lake > Sediment | place: USA: Wyoming | collected...
AAATCTCTTGGTGAATTCAAGAGTAAACCTGCTCAACTAGGTATAAGAAAATTAATGGAGCTAGGAATACAACCAGATATTATAGTTTGTAGGTCTGAAAGACCTATAGACAAAAAAGTTAAAGAAAAGCTAAGCATCTTCTCAGACGTGGATGTGAATAGAATCTATAATCTTTGGGATTATGGAAATATCTATGAGATACCACTTCTATTAAGAGAAGCTAAAACTGATGATGCTATTTTTGACATTTTAAAAATATATCCAAAGGAAAATGGTGATCAACAACTAAATTTTTCGAATTGGGAAAACTTTGTCAATAAGATAAAAGCAGCAGATAAGGAAGTTGTAATAGGGATTGTAGGAAAATACACTTATGTTCACGATTCTTATCTAAGTATAATAAAAGCTTTGGAACATGTTGCACCTCAATTAGGAGCTAGAGTTAAAATAAAATGGATAGAATCCTCTGACATAGAAGATGGAAAGATTAAGGTTGAGGATGCATTAAAAGACGTAAAAGGAGTAATTGTTCCTGGAGGGTTTGGCAAAAGAGGAATCGAAGGAAAGGTTGCTGTTATAAAATATGCACGAGAAAATAAAATACCTTTCTTAGGCCTTTGCTTAGGGATGCAATTAGCTATTGTTGAATTCTCGAGGAATGCTTGCAACCTTGAAGGAGCTAATTCAACTGAGTTTGATGCTTGCAATTCACATCCTGTTATAGATTTTATACCGGAACAGGCTAGCATAGTTAAGCAGTCTAACTATGGTGGAACAATGCGCCTGGGGTCTTATCCTGCTGTTCTAAAAGAAGGATCTATTGTAAGAAAACTTTACAACAGTTCTAAGATAACTGAGAGACATAGACACAGATATGAAGTTAATCCAGAATACATTGAAGTTTTAGAGAAAAACGGGTTGACCTTCTCTGGTAAGTCTCCAGATGGGACTTTGATGGAATTCATGGAATTAAAAGGCCATCCATTTTTCGTTGCTACTCAAGCTCATCCAGAATTTAAGTCAAGGCCTATTGAGCCTTCACCTATTTTCTATGGTTTTTTAAAAGCTTCAATAGAAAATTAGCTAAAATAATCGATTGGTTTAAAAAACAATGGTGGGACAGGCGTGATTTGAACACGCGACACCACGGTCTTCAGCCGTGCGCTCTCCCGGTCTGAGCTACTATCCCATAAAATTTGATAAAGAATTATTATATTTAAAGTTTAAAAATAAGCAGAAAAAGAAAGAACCTTCATCGAAATCTCAGGTTCTAAAAGAATAAATCATCTTTTTCTTGCTGCTTTTCTTTTTGCTTTCACTTTTTTCACCTCATTTAATAAATAAAGTGAACAAATTTTGTTCGTTCACGATAAACATAATTTTTTGTCCTGATTTATAAAACTTTCTTTGTTACAAGAGTTGTTTTTAAAAAGTAAAATAAAATAAAAAATGCTAACAAAAACTAATTTTTTTTATGAATTTACATTATTGTTTCAGAATTTAAGGGAAATACTGTGCATTTTCTTATATCATCTGCGCCTAAGACGAACTGAGTAACTCTGTTTAGTCCTATGCCACATCCAGAGTGAAGTTTTATTCCATGTTCCTTTACACAATCTAGGTACCATTCAAAATCCTCTACACTTCCGCCTCTTACCCTTAGTTGTTCCATCATTTTTGAATTTTCTAGTCTTTCCCTAAGTTTTTCGTGTCTATGTTCTCTTTCTGCTGCTCCTACTGCCTCTCCGCTTCCAGGCAAGATAAGGTCTGTGCTGTTGACTATCTCTGGTCTGTAGTCATTTTCTCTCATATTGAAGAACTTTATTTTCTTTGGGAAGTGTGTTATGAACAATGGCTGGCCTCCTGTCATATCTACGAGCATTTTTTCGTGTGAGCTTTTCAGATCATCTCCCCATTTTATGCCTGTGTCAGAAAGTTTCTTTACTGCTTCGTCATATGTTATTCTGCTGAAAGGTGCTTTCACTGCTTTTAGCCTCTCGACATTTACTCCTATTTCCTTTAGCATCTCTTCTTCATTCAAAACTTCCTTTATCATGCCACATATAGTTCCTTCTATATATCTGAGGAGCTCTTCAAAATTTCCTTCAAATTCTATTTCAATTAAAGGAAATTCAGTCAGGTGCCTGTTATCTGCTTCTGGTTCTGCTCTAAAGCTAGGCCCCATACACCAGACTTTTTTTAGTCTTGGTATCATTGCTTCAAGATATAGTTGCTGTGTTTGGCTAAGATACCCTTGTACACCAAAATAGTCTAAACCAAACAAAGTGTTTATGTTTTCGCAAGCTCCTGTAGCTTTTGTTATATGAGGTGCATTGACCTCTATAAATCCTTCCTTTATGAAGAAATCTCTTGCACCCTTCAATAAAGCTGCTTCAACTCTTGCTATTGTCTCTAATTCTTTTGTTGTGACTAATTTATATCTCTCCCTAGTTTCCACTAATTTTTCTAACATATATATCCTCCTAGGGGAGAAGAAACCTTCCATAAATATGTTTTGTAAGTTTAAAAATTTTTCTATTATCTAAAATAGTAATCCAATTCCATGTTCTACATTGCCTACTGCTTTTCCAAGGTTTTCTAAAGTAATTTTTTCTCCTGTTTTCTTGTTTATAAGCTTAAATTCAGAAACAACTGAAGGATATTCATTATAGATTAGTTTACTTGGAATAATGCCTAGAGATTTTTTCTTAAGTGTCCATGAAGAATGGGAATATGAATTTACAATGAAATTTATTTTTTCATTCTTATTTTCACCTGAAACTATAAAACTTGGTGTTTTTTCACCATTTTTCTTTAAAATGATGTCATCAAACTTATGCATTTCTTTACCGTCAAAAAATGATATATCTTTTCTAAAGGATTTTCCAAGGAAATAAGGGTTAAAGTATGTCATAACTCCTCCATTTTCAAAATGTACTAAACCCCAATACCAAGATGACAACGGAGAATTTACCAAAACACGTTGAAAGTAAGCACTTCCATGAATTGGTTTATTTTCAACTTTTCCATTTAAATTCAAATGATTTAATTTAAGCATAGTATAACCTTTATTACTAATGTAAGTGTTTGTTTGATAGATTGGACTTGTAAAACTATGCTTATTTTCTGCTTTTGTAATGAATTCAAATTTATTTCCAATTTTTACTATGTTTTTATTCTTATCAACAGAAAAATAAGTTGGAACAGTAGAGTCTGAAGAGAGCTCTTTATCTTTTATTTTAAAATTACAAGGTTCAAGAAGAAAGCTATGATTCATTTTTTCTCCATCAAAATACCATGCAGCAACTACACCATTAAGAATGCTTCTGTTCGGATTTTGATTTATTTTTATTTTTAGGTTGTTACATTCCATTTCTTTCGAATTTCTCGTAGACCACAGTATCATTAATTGCCTAGGTTTTTCAGAATTTTTTGGGTTGTTGAAGAAAAATAGCCAAAACCACCATAACCAAGATCCATTAGGCATTGATTTATTTTTTATATTAAAAACTTCCTTTTCTAAATCAATTGGTTTCTCTTTATTTTTAAGTTCCATTCACACCACAATATAGTTTATCTTTAATATTACCACTAGTATTTAAATTAATAGAGGAATTAATCTAGCCATTCTTTATTTTTCATCTTTTCAGGGATATATTTATCAGAAATGAATGTTATTCCCTTAGTTACTAAGGCATCTAGCTCAACCTTTCCTTTTAGTTCTTCTATTAATTTAAACTGTCTTTGCCACTCTTTTTTGTCCTTAAACCACTCGTACTTGGAAAGTTCTTTTAGTCTTTTTATGTCAACATCCTTTAGCTTGATGATTTGTCTCTTTAAGTCATATTTTATTACATCATCTGCTGTCAAACCAAGGAATTTTGCATCAGGAATGGCTAATCTTTCAGATATATGAGCTAAGGATATTGATCCTGTCTTAAGAACAGAGTAAATATATATTCCATAAGGATCTAAATCAGTTAGTACGTAGACAGGAAGACCTAATTCATTGTTCATTCTTTGTAAAAGTCTTCTTATACCACGTGTGGCCTGACCCTGTGAGGCTATTATTGCACATTTCATCTTATCCCAAAGCTTATCCTCATGCAATCTTTCCCATATGGCTGCTTTTTCCATGTAAATTACAAAATTTGCGTCAACTTTTTTGAATTCTATCTCCTCTACAGCACTAGGTATGCTCCAGCCACCGCTCCCTAGTTTTGACCAGTCTATCAAATCGCCTTTATCCTTTATTGTAATTCTTCCAGCTGCAGTTCCGAGTTTGTTTGCGTTTATATGCAACTGCTCTCTTAGCAAATTAGTTATCAGCTCCAAGTCTTCTACTGCTTTATTCGATTCGACCTGTTCATCCACTATGTCTATGTTAGAGTTTGGTAAAGTCCTTCTAAGTGCATAAAAAACTTCTCTAAGGCTCATATGTTTGTTAACACCTAACAGTTCTCTTGCTAAGGCAGCGACTTCTGATGTTTGAGTGAACTTTCTGACGTGAGCAACATTAAAGAAGTATCTCTTTGAGAATTTGTTTCCAAGAGTAATCATTTTTGATTTAGAATCGTATATTACGTTGGATAAGGTTCTGATAGGGACATCCATAGAAGGATTCTTTCCACTTTCAATATCATTTACAATCTTAATTCCCAAATCTTTAAGACTCTTGTTGGCTGTTTTCTTCTCCATTTTCTTCTACGACCTCTTCAGTGCCTTCTTTGACTCCCTTCTTTAATAATTTCTCCAGGTTAGTTTTTATCTTTTCATGAGGAATATCAGATAATTTTGACAAAGCTATCGCAACTTCAGGTATATATTTCTCAAACAAGTTTTGTCTCATCTGTGAGTCATGGCTTTTTCTTCTTCTTGAAATGAAAATTTTAAGTTTTCTTCCAGCATCCTGCAAACCAAGCTTGATTTCCTTTATTATATCAGGATAAGATGCTATTGCTTGCTTTCCTTCAGTTGTGAAAGGAACCCAGACTGAAATGAAGTCAACTAATATTATTAAAGGTCCAGCTGGCAAAGATCCAGAGGGTTGTTGCATTCCATATCTTCTCCAATCAACCTCTTCTACAGCTTGTGTAATTGCACAATCTCCTTGATGGTACATCAAAGGCACTTTATTTGCAAATCTCATTAGTTTTGCTTGAGCATTTGGGTCTAATTTTCCGCCGTAAGCTAGTCCGACCTCAACTTGGAATGGCATCCCACGATAAACAGCAGGCTGTCTTGTTATTGCAGCAAAATATTCTGCTTCAACTTCTTTTTTCAACCCTTCAGTTATTAGTTGCTCTCCTAGAGGAGACAAGCAATCAGTTGGAGGAGCTATTAATTTTACGGTTTCCATTGCTTTATGCAATCTTTCCAGCTCCATAAGGTTTATTTCCAAAGGTTTTTTGTTTTTATCGATTCCAGCTATTTTGCATATCTCATTTGCTGAGGTGCTTCCAACCCTTGAAAAATCATTCTTCAGAAAGCCTACAATGTTCTTTGACTTTGTACTTCTTATCATTCTTCTTAATACTCCTATCTCTACTCCGTACGGATGTGGTTTTATTTCTTTTGGAGGCTTTGGTAGTTCCTTGGCGACAGCTGGGAATTCCATTTTTCCATCAGGGCCATCATAAACTATGCGAGCATAGGGATTTGCTATCGCAGTTTGCTTCAAGAATTCTGGTATTGACTTGCCTTTTTCAACATATCTTCCTTCTACCTCAAACTCGAGGATAGTTCCGTGCCATTTTTCTTTATTTTTCAATTCTTTATGTGAAATTATATGAGGTTCGTTCTTAGTAACGTCAATCATCATTTCAAAAACATGTATAGGACCCTTTCCGATACCGGTTGTGATCTTAAAAGGCTTGCCTGTAGTCAATTGACTGTACAAACAGACGCCTTTTATTCCTATTCCAAACAAACTTCGAGATTGTTTAAGCTTATGAAACCTAGAGCCATAGAGAACCTTACCAAAAGCCCTAGGCACCTGTTCTGCGATTACTCCTGGACCATTATCCCTTATAACTAATTTGAATCTGTCTTCTCCAATTTGCTTTACACTTAAATATATATTTGGTAAAATTCCAGCTTCACATGTGAATTCTAAGGAGTTGTCAATAGCTTCCTTTACTACAGTCAATAATGACTTCATGGGGTTCTCATAGCCAAGGAAATGCCTGTTTTTCTCAAAGAATTCAGCAGGGCTTATCTCCTTCATCTCCTTTGCGAGGTCTTCTGCATTTTTCTCAATACCGTCAACCATTATATCACTATCTGATGTAATCAAATTAAAACTTCTTTATTTTTAAAGTTAATTATCTTTAAAAATAATTTGGATTCAAAAATAATATAAATTAAGTATTCTTTAGTATAACTTAATTATCTAAATTGGAGGCGATATAGAGCTTTCCTATAAAGTTATGAACAAAACTCTTTTCTCAAGCCAAAACAAAAGTTCCAAATTTTGTATAACAATCAAAGCTGATATATACCGTTCTAAATATAGCATAAGGGAGTAAATACCTCTTACATTCTATGTTTGTAGTTTGTGGGTGTAATTAATGAACCAAGATAAGAAAGGTTATTATTCAGTAGGCTTATAACAAACATTCTGTCTCTCTTAGACTTTGAAAAGAAGGATAAAAAACATAAAACTAAGAATACATATTAATAAGATTTTAATTATTTTAAGAATATTAAAGGTACTATAATAAAATAATTTAAGGTGTCTATATTATAGAAGCAGTTTTAGTTCCGCAGGAGAGAATTAAGGTAATAAAGGACGGGAAAACTAGAAGCAATATTAGCAAGTCTTTAAACGTTAAACTAACTTTTCAAGATAACTCTGTTGCAATAGAAGGCGAAGGATTAGAACTTTTTCAAGCAAAAAGCATTGTAAAGGCTATAGGAAGGGGATTTTCTCCAGAAAATGCCTTTAGACTTTTAAAAGAAGATGATACTCTGGAGACAATAGAATTAAACCAATTTAACGATAGTAGAATAAGAGTTATCAAATCAAGACTAATAGGTACAAACGGAAAGGCCTGGAAAATGATTGAGAAATGCAGTGGTTGTTCCTTATCTGTGTATGGTAAAACAGTTTCCCTAATAGGGAACTATGAACAGCTGAATATAGCAAGAGAAGCAGTCCAAATGATAATAAGAGGTTCTAAACACTCAAAAGTTTATGGCTTTCTGTTTCAAGCAGGGGCTTGATCTCCAGTTTCTATTATCTTTTCAGAAGCTTTTGTTATTGTTCTCTTCTTATAGTTCTCTATACTAGAATGCCAGTATACGTTTCCTTTGCCTACTTTCTTCTTTTTTATTTTTCCTTCGTTGGAAAGCCAATCAAGTTTCTTTCTTAAGGTTTCCAAGGTGTTAGGCTTAATAGGAATCTTCTCAATTCTAAGGAGCTCGCTAGGAGTACATGGAGAATTAGCTAGGACTAGTACTTCCAGTCTCTCCTCATCAGGATAGTCAAAAACCTTCTTTGGCAAATTTCCTCACCTTAGCTTTACTTACTCTTATTATAACTTAGTTACTATAAAAAAATAACTTAATTTATAAAAAAGATAAGTGAAGTTATAAAAAACAAAGTTTTCTTTCAAACTTTTTAACACGCATAACGTACGTTAAACAGCATCAGAAGTTTAAAGAAAGCAACTAACCTTCTAAGGAAAGATTTTTTACATAACCCTTTCTTTCAAGCCAAATAGCCTGAGCTTTTGTATACATCCAGGTAATATCTCCTCTTTCATTAGATTGTACTGTCCAGGGCTCTATTATTACCAGATCTCCTAATCTTAGCCATATCTTTTTCTTTATTCTCCCAGGAATTCTGCATATTCTAGTAAAGCCATCATTACATTTAACCTCAAACCTGCTCCCACCGAGGTTAGACTTTATTATACCTAGAATCTCTCCTTTATGAGGTATTCTTACTCTTATGAACTCTTGACTTTCTTCCATCTAATCACACTTTACTGAAAAAACGCTTTTGTAAACGTCTTTGCCTTCTTTCTTTGTGTATAACTTAAAGCTTTTTTTAACTTCTAAATTATATATCCTTTTTATTTTATCTGCTATTTGGTTAGCTATATTTTTATTTCCAATATATAAATTAAACCCTCCTTTTATATGGTCTATCCTATAAAAGGACTTTTCTTTAATTTCCTTGTCTATGAAGTTTAGAACTTCTTCAGGTATGTTACCCCTTAGTTGCATAATAGCTTCATAATAACCACCAAGTCTTCTAGAGCACTCTGGACAAAGAACCTTAACGGTTTTAATGTTTATCTCATGGATTTCTTCTTCTTTTATCTTTTTAGAATTCTTTAAACTACCGCTAGCAAAAATTTTATTCCCAATTACTTCAATTTTAACATTGTTTCCTAGAACTTTTATGTTGTTTTTTACTAAATCTTCAATTTCAACATCATTCCAATCATTTTTTTGCTTTATTTTCTTGCATTTGTTGCAACGAAGTATGGTTATCTCTTTAGGAGTCTGTATAAGGTTAAAGCTGTTGTTATAGCAATCTTCACAGTAACCTTCTATTAATTTTTCAGTTTTCTTACCGCAAACAAAGCAGAATTTCATAAGATTAGATTCGAATAATAGAATATAAGCTTAGATTTCATACCAGAGAGTAAGGTATAACTCAGCTGTCTCAGGCATGTCGCAGCATAGTGGTACGAATGATGATAGTGTAGTTTTTGGTCTTTTTGTGAATACGCCTTTAGCTGTCCACATATCAACTTTAGACAAGATTACGGCTTTTAAAAGAGTTTTGTATTCATCGCTACTTGGGAAGTTTGAAATCCATATGGCAGAGTTGTTCGTTGTCAATGCAGCATAGTTATTGTATCCTAAAATGTTTTTTCCAGTGACGTTTTTCTCTGAGAAGTCATTAAAAACAAAGGTTTTATTTAAAATCTGAAAGTCAACCCTCTCAGGCCATAATTTTTTCACTTTAAAGAAGTATTTAATTCCATCGATTGGGGATGTTAAATTAAAAATACTTCCTTCAATAAGGTTTGTTCTATTAATAGCTGAATCTGAAGAGTTTGTTATATTGATTTTATTTGTTCCCCAATAGTCTATAAGCCATTCTTCATCCCAGATATGCCAATAACGATAGGCCTCCATACCTATTCCTAAGAAATATTTTGCTATCTCATCTTGAGAAGGATTGTAAAATGTGAAATTAACCTTATTAGATGAGACTCCTGATACATAAGTTAAGTTAAAAATATTGTTAAAGTTTGTGTCAGTACCATTTATGGTTGCATTTATTCCAATCAAGACTCCTCCGTTTCTAAGGTAATCATCTATGCGAGACTTGATGGCAGGATGAGAATAATTTGTGTAGTTAATCAAAACTATGACATCATGTTGAGGAATTTCAACATTCATATCAAAAGTATCGAATGTGAAGTTTATCCACCTCCCATTAAGGAATATTGAACCATAGCTGTATTCTGGTTTTAGCAGTTCCTCAAAATAAAAGCAGTTAACATAACAACCAATAGAAATTTTCGACTTGGGAGAGCCTGAAACTTCTAAACCATACCTCACGTTCGCAGGTTTGTTGTTTTCAATGTCATCTAGATTTTCACTTAAAATATTAAAAATAAAGTCATTTTTGTTTCTCATAGAGTTTAAAATGTTATTTCCAGCAGCTATAAGGTCTGGTTTTTCCCAATCCTGTTTCACTCTTATGGAAAAAAATACAGTTAAAACAATGGTCATGAGTATAGCAGCAACTGCTATTTCAATTAAATAGATAAAACCTTTCATCCTACCACATCTCCAAGGTAACTCTACCAAAACTTCCATCAATATAAACATATCTGGTTTCCATGACGCTAACAGGCTCTAAACTGTCATATCCACAAAATAAGAGTTGATGAGTCGAGTTGTAGACTTTTAGTCTATAAGCTTTAAGGTCAAAGTTCCACAAAAGGGTTTTGTAAACATCTGCTGTATAAGTGCAGTTTGAATTCAATGTTAAGACCTTACTCTTTGATAAGAAATAAGGTTGCTCAGCAAGTCCTACTCTCTTAGTGTTTGAAGGAGTGTCGTTCCAGCTTGGAGGATCTCCTCTATCTTCAACAAAAATTTTAATCGCGTCTATTGCTTTAGCTTTTAATAAATCTGATCTCGAGTCTGTAAGCAAAGACGCAAACAATGTGTTAGTTTGGGTCACTATAAAAAACATTATCAACGCAAATAGTATTATTCCAAAAATAAATTCAACTCTTATTTGTCCGAGCATTAAACCACGAACTTAAGTGCGATTATTAGAATAGCGAATCCAGAAGCAGTCATTATAATGCTGTGTTTTACTCCAGCTATTACAGAGCCTTCGCCTATCTGTCCAGCTACTAATCCACTAAAAATGCCTTCAACTATTGTCATTAACACGAATAATGCATTGTAATAACAAGCTCCGCCTCCGCCAAAAGCAAACATTTGGCATATGACAGTAAACATTGAGCAACTTATACAAAATATGTTAGGATTATTTATGCAAGCACTGCATGGATCCTGGAATGCCATTATGCCTCCTATTGAACCTGCTTGAATGTTTAGCTTTAGCATAGGTATAAGTGTTTGAGAGAGTCCAACGACAATTCCAATAAAGATATAATAAATCGCGTACATGACAAACATGTGTTGGGATGTTACAGACTTTCTTTCCTTTTCAGCTTCTTTTATTGCTGTTATATCAGAAGCTGTAGCTTCCATCGTTCTTGCAATGTCTCCTCCAGAGTTATAGGCTTCGTTTATGATTCTAATAACTCTTCCTATAAGCTTTGACCTCTTCATTCTGATTGCAAAATTATTCATAGTATCTTGTACAGGTATGCCCCATGATATCTGATCATTAATTTTTTTAATTTCAGCAGTTAGCTTTCCATAATCAGTCCTAGAAACTTGCTTTAGGGCTTCTGGTAAAGTCATTCCAACCTTTTGTGATTCAGAGATATCCAATAAAAAGTTCGGAAGTCTGTCTTCTATGTCCTTTATTCTTTTAAATTCAAAATAGGTTAGCAAGGCATAAGGTATGATACCTATGACAGCTGCTAAAAGAATGAAGTTGCCCATCAAGCTGATGTTCTGATAAAGCAATAGTCCTATTCCTGATAAGACACCTGCTGCTATGAGCGGTATATATTTTGTTTTTATTTTCATTTAATCACGCTGATGGTGAGATAGCCTTTAACAACCCTATAAAGCCTATTGAAGCGAAGGGCAGTGCAACAAAAATAACTAAAAACTGGATGAAAACCATTGAGATACCTTCTCCACCTCCGCCTAATATTGACATAAGTGCTGTCATTATTATAAAAAATATTGAACCAACTAAAACAATAGTTAGATAAACTTCTATCAAAAGGCCTAACGTCCTTGAGTATTCCTCCAGTTTTCTTTTATATTCTGATATGAACCCTCTTGATTTTTCATGAAGGAAATTTCCTACATTTCCTCCGCTCGTGATAACAGTATCCATTCCCCACAACAGCTCTTTCAACTCCTCTGACGGAGTTCTGGCAGCAGTCTTTCTTATAGCGCTTACCAAATCCATTCCAAAGGCTTCCACGTCCCTATATATTTTTCCAGTTTCCTTAGAGAGCTCACCATACTCTTTGAATTGTGAAAGTATCTTAAACATCGCAATTGGAGGCGCCCCTGAGCTTGCTATGGTTGCTAAGTACGTTGTGCCAAAAGGCAATGCAGCATCAATGTTCTTCTTTCTTTTACCAGAACTCATGCTAGGGTAAGTATAAAATAGGAAAAATACCAAGAGCAAGACTACAGTTGTTATTGTGAATGAAAATAAAAATGCTATCAATGCATCTCTTAGGATTATGGCTATTATAATTACTATTATGGGAAATTCTACAGCAAAGAGTAAGAGGAGTGTGAAGAACATAACATAAACATACTCCGTAAGGCTGAACCCCATGTTTGCTTTTAACAAATCAAATTTTATGCTTTCAAAGTATCCTACAAAAGGTTCAAGACTTCTACCAAAGAACTTGAATGATAAATCTTTTAAAGCCTTCCAGGTATCCATCAAATCATCTATATACTATTAAGTACGTCCTCGGGGTTTGAGTAATAAACTTTAATAATTTTAGAAACATCCAAGTAATCTTCTATGCCGTTATCAACCATCCAATTAAGTATCTTTGTCCTGTTTGATATCTCTTTTTGCAGTATTTGCTCACTAATGCCGTATTGTTGAGATATCTTCTTTAAGACAACAGAAGGATTTATGGCTTCGTAAGTGTCGTTAGATGCCTTCCATCTAAATATTTCATTAACAATTGGAAAGTTTTTCTCTCTGTCAAATCCTAGTATCTCATAAATGATATTAATTCTTCTTACGTATGACGAGCCATATTTTATTCTAACAACAAATATTACAAGGTCTAAAGCTTCTATAAGGCTCGCTGGCAAGCTTATTGGTGGCGTTGTTAGTCTGTCTACTAACCTTTCAATCGAGTCAGCGTGGATTGTTGACATGGATGAGTGACCTGTTGCAATCTGTTGGAATAATACATAAGCCTCTCTTCCTCTAACCTCTCCTACTATTAGATAGTCAGGCCTTTGTCTTAACGATTCTCTTAACAAATCAAATAAATCAACTTCACCTAGTTTCTTACCCTCTATTTCAGCAATAGGAAGACGTGCTACTGATGGAACCCAATGCGGGTGAGGTAGCAACAATTCTGCTGTATCTTCTATGCTTACTATCTTTAATTCAGGTTTGATGAATAGAGACAGAGCATTAAGCATGGTAGTTTTTCCAGTTGCCACTCCTCCTGTTATCAATATTGACCTACCATACTCTACAGCTAGCCATAAGAATGATAAAACCTTTGAGTCTAATGTTTTAAATCTTAACAAATGAACAGGCGTTAGAGGTCTTTCCGTGAATTTTCTGATAGTAAAGTTCGAACCTTTCCTTGCTATGTCAGTTCCTAATGTAGTCTGTAATCTAGAGCCGTCTGGTAAAGTCCCTCCTATCAAAGGCTGTGCTATTGAAATATTTTTTCCACATCTTTGAGAAATCTTATTAACGAAGATATCCAATTCTTCAGCTGTGTTGAAAAAAACATTGGTTTTTATACTTGCTATGAGTGGGTTCCTATGATAAATGAAAATCGGTATCCCTATACCATCGCAAGAAATATCTTCTATGTTAGGGTCTTTCATCAAAGGTTCTATTTTACCCAGTCCTACAAAGTCTCTTTCAATATAATAAAGTATCTGTCTTCTTTTATTCTCAGGCAAACTTAGTGCCATCACGTTTACAGTTTCCTCGAATTTTTGGTTCAAGTAGCTTCTAGCGTTTTCCTTTCTTAGAGTAGAAAAATCAACATCTAATTTTTCTATTAGATTTATTTTAATCTTGTCTAATAGATCCATTTCTACAGCTGTTAGAACTGGTTCTATTACATAATAGACTAATGACGAGTCTCTTTTTGACCACTTTATGTTGGCTGCTGCAAAAGGGATGTCACTGCCAGAAGGGATTAATGTGTAAACAAGGTTGACTTCTCTCAAGTCAACTTCAGGTTCTTTTATTCTTATAGGACCTATAGGCTCGGTTATTGAAACTCCAAGAGGTTTTTTCTCAACTCCAGTTCTTTCTATTTCGCCAACTTTAAGGTCACCGATTTTGAGATACGGCAAGATAGTTTGCAATATTTCTAAATTAAATGGAGTGGGAATTCCAGCTTTTGCTGCCTTTGACTGCAAGATCTTATTCCCAATAACAGCTTTTTTAAAGACTTTACCAATGTTTATTCTACCTATAGGTTTTTTTAGAGCAATGGTCATGATAGCTCGACCTTATTATCTTTAACAGACAATTTTAACAAACCATTAGTGCTGTATATAATATTTTTATTACTGATATTAAAATTATACAAAGTTAAGGCAACTCCTGTGTTTGGTACATTCGTACAGTTTAAAGCTAAGCCGATGCTAGTTACATTTATTGCGTAAATGCAATTAGAAAGCTTCGTGGGAATAGATAAGCTATAATTTAAGCTGCTGTTAGTGGAATTTGAAATCTCATAGAGGTTTATTATTGTTCCGGATATAAGTTCTCCTGTCATTCTAAGTTGATCTTGCGTTATGCTGCTTTTATACATTTCGTTCATGTTTGAAAACGAGAAATAAACAGAGACTATCATAAAGACACCTATCATAAAGAAAAGCAGATATTCTATTGTTAGATACTGACCTTTCATATAAATGATTAATAAAAGGTTACTTTTATTTTAATAACAGTTAAACCAGAAACACTATAGGTGCTGTTCCTCTCCATAAGCAGATATGATGGACTAGACAATCTAGGGCCTTCTGTAAAGAATTCAACTTTGTAGTTGCCTTGGGGATAAACTAGTTGTATTCTAAATGTTTCACCTTCTAGTTTTTCTCGAGTATAAGAAGTATCATTGTTTATTGTTACCCAATCAGTTGGCAGAGGTATCGTGAGTGGAGGAGTTTTAATCTCTATTGTATTGTTGTTAGTTGTGTTTAGCTCTATTGTTCCTTCTAAGTTATATTCTAATTCTTGGGACCCCCCAAACTTTATTATATTTGAGACAACTTCATCGAGCTCTTTAATAAATCTCTCTGAGCTCTCTACTCTTGTTACATCAAGGTTTTGCTGAAAGATGTCTTTGCTCCATGTAGTGGCTGCTGTAAACAAAGCAATGCTAACAATAAACAACAAGATAAAAATAATTATTTCATTCTGCCCTTTCATAAATATTAATTTATACGGCTTAGGATATAATAAAATTAGGATAAAATGTCTAAGGCCATAGTACTTCCCATTAATGTCTTAGTGATAGTTACTGTTGCAACGATAGCATCGCTTGGACTCGTAGGAGTGTACGGAGTAGGATATAATCCCTTTTCTTCTGCTATGGGAGTTGAGGGCGCGAAGAATGTTGCCTGTAGGCAATTAACCTTTGGAGGTTGTAAGGCAGGCACAAACACCATCCAAGTGAAATATGACTCAAATAAAGATGGGAACGTGAATGCTAATGATAATTTGTTTGAGCTATGTAAAAACTTTTTAGGAAGGCCTGATGAGAAATCCTGTAAGCAAATATGTGGTTGTGTTGGCACGTCTATTAGTGGAGGTTCTTCAACAAGTGATTTTAGTGTTTCAGTAAGTCCAAGTAGCAGTAGTATAACATTAGGAAGTTCTGCTACACCAACAGTTAATGTTGGTGGTGTCTCAACAGCTGCAGTCACTTTATCAATCACAGGATGTCCAGCAGGAGCTACATGTCAATTTTCTCAAAACACTAGAGTTCCATCTTTTTCTCCAACCTTAACAATAACGAATGCTCCTTTAGGAGCACATACAATGACAGTGACTGGAACTAATGGAACAACAATGCATTCTGCAGCATATTCATTGAACGTAAATCCTGTTGGAGGATTTACTTTTAATGTTGCTATAACTCCGTCAACTGATACTGCAACTCAAGGAACTCCATTTGGTAGAACATCTACTGTAACAGTAACTAGAACAAGTGCACCTGGAACAGAGAAACAAGTAGATGCAGTAGCTTCAGGCTCAATAACAGGAGGTATGGTTCTTTTGGGCTTTGCTTCTTGTACACCGAATCCAACATGTTCAGGATCATTAACACTTTCAACAACTGCTGCAACTCCTGCAGGAACATATACAATAACTGTTACAGGAACTTCTGGTGCAACAACGTCCTCAGGAACATATACAATAACAGTGAATCCTTTTGTTGGCCCTTGCACTTGTAATTGGAATATGGAATATGCATGCGGCATATCACCAACTACACATGCTGAATGTAGAATATCTATGTTCTGGCTTGCTTGGTGGAAAAAATGCCAATGTAATATTTCAGGGTGTGGTCATGCCAATGGAATTACATGTGGCGGCTTCCCAGAAGATACAGAAATATGTAGAAATGTTATAGGTTTAGATCCTTCATGTTAGTTATAATTATAAGTTGTATTCATACTAAAATTAGTAAATAAAAGAAAAATATATCTAAAAATTATTAGCAGTTTACTGTTGCTGCATTTTCTAAACCAGTACCAATTGTAACTCTAAGAGTTTGTATTTTTCCACTTGGAAAGTAGCAGACACCACCACTGCATGAAATACATGATGGAGCACCAGTTGCAGTATCAGCACTAGCTCTTCGCTGACCAGCATTAAGAGTTCCTGATATAGAATCTACAAGTTGAGTACCATCACCAGTATAAACATTTGTATTTGTCAAATCAATGGTTTGCGTTCCCGTATTCCTAATCACAAAACTTACACTTGTTCCTGTCTGTTTAACACTTTCTATTGTAAACTGTGTAGCCATAGCACTAGTGGTAGTTGTAACAGCAGTACCAGCAGTTGATGTCAAGCTAGCGAATATTCCAGAGAACCATGTATAAGCCAAAGCAGCTAAAGCAATAACTATCATAAGTATCAAAATTATCGCTATAACCGATGAAACACCTTTCATATCATAATCACCTTTAACAAGTTATTGTCCTCGAGTCTGATAAACCAGTTTCTATTGTTATTGTTAAAACTGTAATACCGCATGATACTGTTGTCATATTTGAAATATTATAAATAACTGATGTTTGTCCTCCTGTTAAACTTCCTGTAGGACTAGTTCCATTAATAGGTGAATTCGCTCCACCTACATATGCGACTGTTTTACTAACATTAAAACTTTGTGTCCCAGTATTTCTAATTGTAGCATTTACATTCCATAAATTACTTCCAGTATATTTTACAGCTTCTAACCTAAACTGTGTAGCCATAGCACTAGTGGTAGTTGTAACAGCAGTACCAGCAGTTGATGTCAAGCTAGCGAATATTCCAGAGAACCATGTATAAGCCAAAGCAGCTAAAGCAATAACTATCATAAGTATCAAAATTATCGCTATAACCGATGAAACACCTTTCATATCATAATCACCTTTAACAAACTAAATTCGATGTATCTATTAATCCAGTTCCAATTGTAACCTTTGTCATGTTACTACATATACCTGGACATGTCGGGCATGCCACTGCAGTTGGTATAATTGCATAAGTTACCACGCAACCCTTATCTAGCATAAAACCATTAGCTGCACTAACAGTGCAACCTGCACTAGCAGTTGTTACAACTGCACCAGTCCATAAATTATTATCAAAATATAAACCAACAACTGCACTACTTGCGTTAAAACTCTGTGATCCAGTATTTCTAATTGTAGTTTCAATACCTACAGGCGATGATCTGTATCTTGAGCTTTCTAACCTAAACTGTGTAGTCATAGCACTAGTGGTAGTTGTAACAGCAGTACCAGCAGTTGATGTCAAGCTAGCGAATATTCCAGAGAACCATGTATAAGCCAAAGCAGCTAAAGCAATAACTATCATAAGTATCAAAATTATCGCTATAACCGATGAAACACCTTTCATTTCTTTTTCACCGCTTCTAGTTTCTCATATACGTCTAATAGTACATTCACGGTATATAACTGTACCATTATCATTACTAATATTAGAGCACTGGTAAATAAAGATATCTCTGTTGGTTTTATTGAAAATGCTGTAAACATTATTAATATTATTAAGGTTATTATTACCTCAATAACCACAGTTACAGTTCTTATAAACAATTTATATCTCATTGTGTAGCCTCCCTTCTAAATTTCATGCCAGGATATGAAGACATAAATTGAGACACCGGTGTACCACCTCTTAATTTTCTTGAGATGTTGTCTAGTTGCTCTATCATTGATTGACTTCCTTCTAATATTTTCTGGTTTTGGTCGACCATCTTTTGTAAATACTCTGTTAGTGGTTTTAATGCTTCTGCACTCGGAGCAGACACTTCTTCTTTTCCTGCAGCCTCAACCAATGCAATAAAATTCTTCATTATTGTTGTTAACTCATCAATTTTCGGAGGCAGTTTTGAAATTTCATTCCTTAGTTCTGCATTCGCCTGAATCACGTCGTTAACAATTTTTTGGTTGCTTCTTATCAGCTCTATTATTTGGGTTATTAAACTTTGTAGCTGAGGGATTGTTCCTGTTTGTTCTACTCTTTCTATTCTTTGCTCCAATTTCTTTAGAGGGGTAACAGGTATTATCTCGTAACTTTCTGTACTTTCATCTGGCATAACAATATTTTTAATAGCCGCTATATAAATCTTCTTTAAGAACACGTTACATTGTACTCAAATATACCTGAAGCTACAGAAACACTTATTCTTCTAAGAATTCTGTGGTCATTTGCAGTATAACTAAATTCATCAGAAACTGTGTTTGCATTTAAAGATATCTGACTTATATCTTTGCCTTCTGAGTTTCTGAAAAAAACTCCAGCATTATCCAAGGCTGAAGACATTTCTCCCGCGCCTATACTATGTTCTCCTGCTTGAATTTTAAATCTTACTATATCCACACTTCCTGATACTGTGCATGATGCAGAAGCAAAGCTAAAAGGCTTTGGTGGATTCCCTATGTTGGCGGTTTCAACGTTGCTAGGTTTTTCTTCTCCGCCTGTGTTTGTTGTGAAAGGTTTGAAATTTAGAAAACTAAATTTAGAGAAATAAAAGAAAGCAAATAAAAAAATCAAAATTATTATTACTGCTATTAATGCTGTATATTTCTTTTCTAACTTCATTTTAAATCACTAGTTATTATTAGCATGTTGTTAGTGTTTTACTTGCATCAGCTGCTGGTGCTGATACTGTAAATGTTGTTCCTGTGGTTGACCAAATAACTGCTGAGTTGTTTGTCCATATAAGTGTTTTTGTTCCACCAGGAGCTAATTGAGTACCAAAACTTGAGAATGTTCCACTACCACCGCCTAGGAATGCTGATACTTCACTTTCCGTCATATTATACGTAGATCCAAGGTGTCTTATTGTAAATGATACTGTATATGTGCTAGACGAGAGCGTACAAGTTGGAGTTCCTACAATAGAAACTGATTTATCTAATCTTATTGTTGTTGCCTGCACTCCTTTTTCTGCTCCTGTTGATGCTGTGGTGAACAAACCAACAGCGAATGTATATGTTAAACTGACTAATGCAACTACTATAATAACTATCAATATTGTTGCCAATATTGTCGATATTCCTTTCATATTTAATTCCTCCTACTAAGAAATGTGTAATAACCGATATATAAACATTTTGATAAAATAAAAGAAAAAGAAGAGGATTATTATTCCTCTCCACCACCCATTCCAGGAGGCATTTGTGGCATTCCGCCTTTCTCTAGTTTGCCTGCAGATATTATGTCATCTATTCTTAGAATCATTTCAGCAGCTTCTGCAGCAGATTTTATTGCTTGAGTCTTTATCTTCAAAGGCTCAATGACGCCTTTAGCTCTCATATCAACAATCTTTCCGCTGAAGACATCTACGCCGAAAGTTATTTTGTCTTCTTCGTGTGCGGACCTTAATTCTACGAGAATGTCTATTGGGTCCAAACCTGCATTTTCTGCCAATGTCCTAGGAATAACCTCCATTGCGTCTGCAAATGCTAGAACTGCCAATTGTTCTCTACCTGAGAAGCTTTGTGCAAACTCTCTTAGTCCTTTTGAAACAGCCTCTTCTGGAGCTCCTCCACCTGCAACAACTCTTCCAACTTCTAATGCAGATACTAAGGAGCCGAGTGCATCTTCCAAAGATCTTTCAGTTTCATCGACCACATGCTCAGTTCCGCCACGTATTAGAATTGATACAGATTTTGGATTCTTGCACTCTCTTACAAAAATCATTTGTTCGCCTGCTATTTTCTGCTCTTCAACAATTCCTGCAAATCCCAAGTCACTGTTTGTTAAATCTGAAAGATTTGAAATTATTTTTCCGCCAGTTGCTTTTGCTAGTTTTTCTATGTCAGACTTCTTAACTCTTCGTGCTGTTAAAATTCCTTTTTTTGCTAAGTAATGCTGAGCTACGTCATCTATTCCTTTTTGACAGAACAAAACGTTGCAATTAGAAACAGCAACTTTTTCAACCATGCCTTTTAAGATCTTTTCCTCTTCATCTAAATATGTTTGCAATTGACTTGGAGATGTTATTTGTATTTGTGCTTCTGTCTCTGTTTTTTCAATTTCCAAAGAAGTATCCAATAAAGCAATTCTTGCATTTTTTAAATGCTTTGGCATTGATGGATGAACAACTTCCTTGTCAATTATAATACCTCTTATTAATTCAGTGTCCTCAGATGAGCCACCTTGCTTTTTCTCAAGCTTTATATTTTCCTTATCAATGACTATTTTTCCATCAAATCTTTCCATCACAGTTCTTACTGCTTCTACAGCTATTTTGGCCAAGTGCTCAGAAGCTCTTTCAACGCCTTTACCACTCATTGATGTTATTGCAATTTTTATCAAATCGCTGTTGTCTTCAGGTTTAATTTCTTCTGAAATATTTTTAAGAATTTCTAAAGCTTTTTCTCCAGCTAATTTATAACCCCTTGTTATGACTGTTGGGTGTATATCTTGATCAAGCAGTGCTTCTGCTTTTTTAAGCAATTCACCAGCTAGGACAGCAGCAGTTGTTGTTCCGTCTCCAACTTCTTCATTCTGGGTTTTAGCAACTTCTACTAGCATTTTTGCAGCTGGGTGTTCTATTTGCATTTCTTCTAGAATTGTTACACCATCGTTTGTTATAACAATGTCACCTAAATTATCAACTAGCATTTTGTCCATTCCTTTAGGTCCTAAAGTCGACCTAACAGCGTCTGCAACAGCCTTTGCAGCTGCTATGTTGTTATGTTGGGCGTCCTTGCCTAAAGTCCTGAAAGTGCCTTCTGGTAAAACCAAGATAGGTTGGCCTGTTAATTGACCTTGTCCATTACTCATTAAATCACCTCATAAATATTAAGTAAAAATATATGTGTATGTAAGTATATTTAAACTTGACTGTTTAAAATAGAAAAAAGAGAAAAATACAATTTTTACATTGTTTTTGCTAGTTTCTTACCTATTATAAAAACTACGAATAGGATCACTATAAAACTGATAAATGCGTGCAGAAAATCTCCAATCTTAAAAACTGATAGTCCTAGCGTTATTGAGGCCTCAGCATTAAGTCCTATGTAAGGCTCGTATAATGGAGCTATTAAGTCTGCTACTAGGGCATCTATCAATGTCTTAGCTGCAAAACCTGTTATCAAACCTAATGCAACTGTTATGATATTTTGTTTCTTTATAAAATCCATAAATTCTTTAAACATCCCCACTAAATCACCTAGAAGTTATGATATTTAGACCTTTTTAAAATCAGACATGAGAAATAGAGATACTACTCCTAGTCCTATCCCAGCTGACTTTAGCAAGGTTAGCGTCTCTTCATAAAATGCGAATCCAACCAAAACTGTGGTTATAACAACTGCTACTCCAAAATACACTGTTCCTCTTGCCAAGCCGCTACCATTTTTCAAAGCTTGTAGCCAAAAGTAGTTTGCTATAGCATAAACCAACAAAACCAAAGGAACTAGAAAGATGTTTTGAAACGAGCCAAACAGACCGGCTGCGAAGTTCCCAAGAGTTTCAAATATCATTAGTAGGCTGAAAGGTATAATCCACTTCATTAGGCACCACCCATAATTGCTATTGTAACAAGGCCTAATGCTATTCCAGCAAGTTGCTTCCTGCTATGCTTCTCCTTAAAATAAACTATGCCCATTAAGACAGCAGTTATCTCTTGACCTACTGCAAACAAAATTATGCCTCTCGCCAAACCTACACCATTCAAAACAGCAAAAAGCCAAAAAGCATTGCCTATCACGTAGAGTGACAGCGATGCGATAAAAAGAATAGATTTTTTATGCAAAGTCCATTTCTTTCCTAGGAAGTCAGCAGTCAATTCGCATAAAATAAGGAAAATCATAGGCAGACTCCAGAAGAATGATGATGCATAAGGTAAAACGAACAATCCGGTTGGCATTGGCATAAGAATAATTAGAATGTAAATATTAAATTGCTTTTTTAGCTCTTTTTATTAAATCCTTCCTTTCGATATCCTCCAATTCCTTTCTCTCTATAAGAGGGATACCAAGTAGCTCCTCTTTCTTAGTTTTTTCAGTAATAAGTAAGGCTGGTCTTTTAACAACGTCAATGAATTCCTTCAAGTCTGCAGCTCTTTTTTTCATCTTTCTCTTATCAATTTCAATATCAGAAATTATCAAAGCCTTTTCTTTAGCGAACACGTCTAGCGGTGACTGCTTAACAAAATCCGTCTTAAAGCCTATTTTTTCCAAGTTTCTACCAATATTTTTTTCTAGCAAATCCTTTGGTTGACCATGCTCTTCATATCTCTTAAAAATTTCAACTGATTTTATTATTTTTTCATTGAGTATTCGTTCTAGTTTTTCAGCTATGTCTAGAAGCATCCTTAGCTGTTTTTTCTCATGTTCATAAATCACTTTTTTGTTAATTCCTACTGCTTCTGCTAGCTCCCTTTGAGTCAGGGTTTTCCCTTTTCTAGCGTCTTTGAGAACTTCCGAGTCAATCTCAACGTATAGACCGCCTTTGTCTCTGTAAATTCTTGGGAAAATCTTGTTGCAAATCAACTTTTCAAAGGTTTCAACAGAAAGCGTTGGCATTTCGAATCTCTCATAGACTATCCCAGTTTTTAATTTCTCCCTATTGGTTTGTACGCCTATGAGCATAGGATAGCCGTCAAGGTTGTTTGAGATAATCTTTAGATTTTTTGCCTGTTCTTTTTGAAAGGCATCAACGTTTAGCAGGACTTTTAATAGTATCAATAAGTCTTTCTTTGCTACTATGTCAAAACATCCATGATATTCGCAAGTAGCATAGTCATTTTCCTCTAAAAAACCTTTGACCTGTTGCTTTAAGTCTAGCATATTTTTAAATTACTTTACACAGAATAAATCTTTAATGGGCGGGTAGCTTAGTCTGGTAGAGCGCCAGTCTTATAAAATGGCGTTAGTCATTTTTCGTGGCTGCGTTCTGTAAAAACTGGAGGTCAAGAGTCCGAATCTCTTCCCGCCCACTTCTTTTATGTTATTGTTTGCATTGCAACTGTTCCTTGGGCAGTAGTTATTTTTATTACGCTTCCAGAGGCAACTGCAGAAGTTATGTTAATTTCTTTAACAGCTCCAGGCTCAATCTTTCCCCCTAACGGCGTAGTAGGTTGTATGGTAGTAAGAGCTTCATCATCATAAGCAGAGAAGTTTGTCAAGTCAACTTTCCCAGTATTTCTGATATAGACCCTGGTGACGCCACTGACTTGATAAATCGATTCTATCTTCATTTGAGCTAGCATAGAAGTCAGAGTGTTGGAAATGGCGGTGTCAGTAGACTGAGTTATTTTAGAGAAGAAAGTGTTAAAAGTAACATATCCTAGTCCTGTAAGAGACAGGGCTATCATTAAAATCATAACAGTAACAATTATTGCAGATATGCCTTTCATAATAATTTTTTGATATCCTAAATAAATAAAGCTCTTACATCGTTAGGTAAAAACCTAAAGTTTTCGTAAGTAGCTTAAACAAGCTTCTTGAATTTATTAATTGAGGTGATAAATTTGAAAAAATTATTAGCAACGACTTTGGTTTGTATTACAATTATAAGCACTCTAGGAATAGCAGAGGCAAGTGCCAAAGAAACTATAGGCATGTTTCAAACAAAACCAGTATCATCAGCTGTACTTTCAGAAATTCCAATTCCAGAAAAACCACCATCTGCAATAATTCCAGGTCCAGAACCTATAATGCCAATTGATTATAGAGGCTATACAGGATTTAAGATATTTTACGACAAGGAACTAAAAGACGGCAAAGTTACAATGCAAGCTTATCATATTAAAAGAGGAAATAAAGACTTTTTCATGTATACAGTTCAGTATTGCGTATACAATGATATGGGTGGACTCTGTAGCGCTTTTTCAAGTAACAGGTGGATTGAAGGAAAAGTTGCAGGAAAAAACTGGATTATAAGAGATGGAGATTTTAGCGCAACTCTTGGACAGAAAATAGGTAATATAAATTCTGGTTCTTGGCATGCATTATTGAAGATTGAGTAAAAAGATTTATTTTTCTTTATTTTTCTAATTCTTATAAATTTAAGTTAATTAAATTATTAGATTATTCATGGACCGGTGGTCCAGCGGTTTAAGACACCGCCCTTACAAGGCGGGAATCGCAAGTTCGAATCTTGCCCGGTCCACTCCTTTATGGGCTGGTAGATCAACTGGAAGATCGCCATCTCGGCAATTAAAACCGAAATGGTGGAGGTTAGGGGTTCAAATCCCCTCCAGTCCATTTTAAACAAAATAAGTTAGCATAAAAACTTCTATAACTCCAGCTATAACTATTATGATTATAGATATTACTAAGAAAAATAAGGAATCCAGCATAGCTATTCCTACTTTTGTTTTTTTAGTTAGATTTACAGAGACTACAGCTCCTGCTATAGAAGCTAAAAAATAGGCTAGAACTTCTGGTAAAAGATAAGGGAAATTAAAGAAAGTGTTTGTCACGAAAGCTAAAGGATCATTTAAGAGAAGCATAGTTTTCGCCATCCTTCCCCACATCACTCCTAAGATTGAAGCGTTCCAAGACAAGAGAAGTAATGAGCCTGAACCGTAGAACAAAGACAAAAGAAAGAAGAAGAACATCAAGCCAAGATTATTAATAACAATTTTGGAAAAAAGTGCTGACTGTTTTAATAGAAAATCTAGGTTAAATTCAAGTGAGAAGAGTCCTGCTCCAAACTTTTTAACCTGTTCACTAAAAATTAATCCAGAAGTGCTTTCTGGTAGGAAAGTATAAAATAAGGCAAAAGCAAGAGACATTCCAAAGAATAAGTAGAAGTAAATTTCTATAACCTTTTTATGTCTCTGAAGTATTTTTTCAAATTTTGGCTCCCATTCTTCATTCTTCATTAGTCTGATTACTACTGGAGCGAGTGCAAGTGTAGTTAGAAAAATAGCTGGAAAAGAAGGTGCATCCTTGAAAATAAGATAAGAAAAACCAATTCCTAAACTTGCAAAAAGAAAGCCTAGAACAATTCCATAAGAAGGTTTTTTCTCAATCAAATATGCTTTCAGTAAAATGTCTATCATAGTTAATATTTTATATCAACATGTATATTTAATTATATGAGTATTATGAAAACAAAAATGCTTTACGCTTTAATTGTCGTAATAGTGATAGCAGTTGTCCTAGTTGGTTGGTATGCTTTCAGTTCTATGGCAGCTTATATAACAAGATGGCAATGTTTAGATATACGAACAAACACAACAAGTTACATTTGTAGTTCAACTAAACCAAGTTATCCACCATATGCGAACTGTCAGGTAGCCGGTGTTTGCGGCGGCGGTGGTGGTGGTGGCGGTGGACATCCTTTGATGACTTAATCTTTTCTTTCTCTTCTTAAGAACACTACAAAAGCTTATATTCAGGTTTTTTAAATTAATTCTATGAGTATTATGAAACAAAAAATGCTTTACGCAATAGTTGTAATAGTGATATTGGCAATAGTTATAGTTGGATTCGTTTATTTCAGTCCTGTAGGTAAATGGATATGTGGCCCATGTGGCTGTGGAGGAGATGAATGTGGATATACTGGATATTATTGGAATTGTACAACAGGCTTGAAGTGTTCATCTATTAATCCAGGAAACTGTTCCAGAACGTCTCGTAGATGTTAAAAGTCACTTAAAAATCTAGACCGATGCTAATTTTATTTGTTATTCTCTTTCTTTTCTAAACGATAGTTTTATAAGTATGTTGTGATTAGTTATTTTATATTGGAAAAAATCGGAGCACAAAAGGAAATGAATAGAATTATATTTGATTCGTCTTCTAGAACTTTTCTTATAACTAGTTATTAGTTTTAAGGTGAAAGAATGTTTGGTCCACATCTTATGCTTGATTGTTATGGTTGTAATGAAAACAAGTTGAAAGACTTGGATTTTGCATTAAAGTTCCTAGACGACTTATCAGACTTGATAGGCATGCACAAGATATCAAAGCCTCATGCCATCAACTATCCTGGAAATCCCAATTCCTTTGATAAAGGCGGAATTTCAGCTTTTGTAATAATAGCAGAAAGCCATATAAGCATTCATACATTTCCCTCTCACAAATATATGAGCGTAGATATCTTTTCTTGCAAGGAGTTTGATATAGAAAAAGCAACAGGCTTTATTATCAATTCGTTCGAAGCTAAGAAATTTGAGAAAAAACTTTTGAATAGAGGTTCAGAGTTTCCAAAAGAAATACCAAAGGCACTTAGAATAGTTGAGAGACAAAGAGAAAAATTAATAAAGTAATATAGCTATTCCGCCTAGTCCTAAAAGTTTCTCTCCTGCTGAATGCTGGGATGAAACAACCATTATCTTTACTCTCATCTTGTCTGCCAAGTCTAGAGTCTCTTCATATTCTCTAATTTTTTCATCAGAAACTAATAATAATCTAACCATTCCAGATTCTATTGCTTCTTTTACTTTGTCTCCATAAACAGCCTTTCCGCTGCTGCTTACTGCTTCTAAGAGCTTTTCCACAGCTTGCGTCTCTTCTGTCACTCTACTGATTTTTGTTAGTTTTTCTATCAAACCTTTTTGCAAAAGCTCCTGCAGTCCAGTCTCGCCTGTTTGGAAAGTTGGCTCGATAATTATTTTTTCTAAGAGCTGTTTTTCCCTTTCCTTTGCAAGTCTTAGTACATTGTCTTTAGCAAAGGCAGGGCCGGCGATTATTATTTTATTCATTTGTTTTGACTTTAGTATTTCCAAGATTTTTGAGAGGTATTCTTTTTGTTTTTCATCAGCCTTTTTCGTGTCATAGCGTTTTCCAGAGACTTCAGAGTCTATATGGACGAGATGCTTGTATCTTTCCTTAAGCAAGTAGAAGTCTGCCTCGCTCTCATCTAGAATACAGACTAGAACAGGTTCTGACTTTCTTTCAGCTGACTTTATCCTGTCTATCTCCCAGCCTTTCCATATCTTTTCTACCTTCAAGAACTTGTCAGGCTCTATTTCGATTGTGTGAAAGCCCTTCTCTACTTCTTCTGGTGCCTCGACTATTTTGCCTGTGATTCTTAATTTTTCTTTTAATTCTACTTTCTCTACTTGTAGTTTCATTAAAACTTCTTTCCTTCCAGTCTTAGCTCTTATCAATTCTCCTTCTCTTTTTATCTTAATGCTTCTAGGAGACTTGGCAGTAACAAAAGCTCCTGATGTAATGGCTTCTTTTAAGATCTCCAAGTCTTCCAAGCTTTCTGGAGTGATTTTGCCAATATTATGTTTTAAATCAAAGGAAGAGCGCATGAGAATACTTTTATGCTTATTCATTTAAATAAAATATATGCCAGACTTCGTTCCAGTACTCGTAGCAGCAGTCTTATTACTAATAGTGCTTTTAGTAGCCTTTGGTGGGTCATTGCTGTTTACTCCAACTAGGCAAGGAGGTCAAGCAGCTCATTCAAGGACAATTGACTTTGGACGTGATATGGTTGTCATGTATACAGAGGGTCAGAAGAATATCACTAGTCTGAAGGGCGAGGTGTCACAAGGCTTGTTTGGAAATACTAAACAAAAAATTGAATTTTCAGTAGACGACTACAGAGATGCGACTGAAGGCGTAATTAATCTAAAGATTTGGAACTCGAATTATTATGGTAATTTTATAATAAAGATCAATGACCAGGAAGTTTACAATGGAGCTCCAGAGATTGGTGATAAAACAATAGTTTTTGACGGAAGCATTTTGAAGTCCATTAACATAATAGAAGTGGAAGCAGAAAGTTCTGGTTGGAAATTTTGGGCACCGACAGTCTATATATTCGATGCTAGTTTGACTGTCAATTACATAGGTAAGAAAGCTCAAAGCCTTAGTTTTCAATTGACAGACAAGGAGATAACTAACCTTAACAGAGCAAGACTTTTGGTGTTTGGTACAAGGGAGTTTGGGACAGGAGACTTGAGCGTTAAAATAAATGGAAGAGAGATTTATTCTGGACTAACAACTATATACACGGATTTTGCAATTGATGCTTTGAAAGTAGGAAATAATACTCTAGACTTGTCAACAGAAAAGAATACAAGATACAACATAGCTTCTGCTCAAATCGTCTTGTTCTTTTAAAGATAAGTTTAAATATTTACTAAATAGTAATAAAATTATGTCCTTAAGAAAAGATGAGAAAATAGAAAGTAAGGGGAATTGCTACACTCTGGTTATTCCAGGCTATAACAATCCTCAGTTACAAAGATTTCATCAAGAAGCTGTAGCTTATGCTGGAGATTCTCAGGGAAGAAGTAGAGTAGGAAAATTAGTAGAATTTGTTCATGATGAAATTAAATATGATGAGGAAACCCATAGGCGATTCATTTCTGAAAAAGAAGTTTCTTTAATAAGGTCTTTAAAATTAAGAAAAGGAGTATGCAAAGAAAAAGCTGCAATTCTGTCGATGCTTTTGCAGATGGAAGGATTTCCAAACGAATTTAGGCGAGGCACTTTTCCAACTCAAGGTAAAAGGGAAAGACATGCATGGGTAAAGGTCAATGTTGATGACGAACCGTTTTTAGCAGACCCTGAACAGCTTCGTTTTGGGAAATATGACTCTGTTTTAAGAAAAAATGATTATGCTGAAGACAAATGAATTCTTTTAGATAATTTAATATACAACTTTTCACATTTAGAATTATAGTTAAGAGTTGAGTTTATGCCAAATTGCATAATGTGTGGTAGAAATGTGCCTGATGCGGAGTTTAATACTCCGCCTGTTGGTTACTGCCGTGTTTGTAGAAGGACTGCGCTGTTACAGCAAGGAATGCCTAGGCCTTGTCAAAGATGCGGTAGAACTATCCCTGCAGCTGAAATAAATAGAAATCATGGTTACTGTAACGCCTGTGCAGCTCAACAACAAATAGAAGCATTGCCAGTTGCAGGACCTGTAGGACCTGGAGGTTGGATACATTGTCCACAATGTAATCGTGATGTAAATTTAAGAGCAATACAACCAAATAATAGATGCACTTGTGGTTATATTCTTCATCCAACTACTTGTCCAAATCCTCCATGTCATCAAATTATAGATAGCAACGCACCCAATTGTAATCATTGTGGTTGGCAAAATCCTTCTTTTGCCGATACAAGAGTTCGTACAACTAGATCAATGCAAAAAAGAATTTCAGCTAAAACTTATGAAACAGTAATTTTTGAAATTATCGGTGCTTTCTTAGTCATAGGTTTACCATTTTTTGGTTTACCGTCAATGCCATTGCTAGCAGTAGCTTTAATGGCTTTATTACCTCTTTACAATTTTCTTCCTAATGAAAGTGAACTTCTTGCATCAAGACAAAGAAATGTAGAATCTTTAGGTGGAGAAGCTACTGGTCTTCTTGTTCTTAAAGGATTTTCAAAATTAGGTATGTTTTTCTTTTCAATCGCACAGTTTGTTATACTTCCTGTCAGCAAACTAATTCCATTGGCAATTAGTTTTTTCTATTACTTTACTTTGCCAGTATCTTACAAAACCACTCAACCCTTTAAAATGTTAGAAGCTTGGCTTAGACCATTTGCTGTTGGACCTCTTATAGCAGTATTCATTTACTGGGCATTTCTTGGTAGTTCTCAGGCCATATCATTAGCATTAATGTCAATAGCATTTTTCTGCACATCACTTCCTAGACATAGAAATCGAGAAACAGGTGAAGAAGGCCAAGTTAATATTGGACTTATTAATGGAGGTAGCAGAGGTGCAAGATTCCTTAGAGGCGAAGAAGGAATGTTTCAAGATCAATTTTTAAGCATATTATTTTTAATTTTGATGGCTCTTTCTTTAAACTTTTCAAATATTGGTTTATTAGGTAATCTTACAGGATTTGTTATTCCAGCTACAATTTTTATCGTAGCCCTTACACTTTTGGTAGGTGGAACAGTTAATCATGCAATTATTATAATTATTGTCATGACTATAGGTGGTGCATTTATTTGGGGTGCAGGTAGTGGTGACATGATACAAATAATATTTCTTGCAGTTTGGGAACTTTCAGTTATTACTGGTTTAGCAGGCGGTAAAGAAAGTAGACCATATATGGGAATTTTAATGATACTCATGACTTTATTTGTTTTTAGTTTTACTGCTACAGGAGTTATGGGAACTGCAGTCTTTGGTTACTGGTGGCCACAAATTGCATCCACAGTAGAATCGATTACCGCGCCATTAGCACCTATGTGGGAACAAGTACAGTCCGGTATGGGAGATGCTTGGCTAATACTAACAAACCCGATGGGCTATTATGATATTATTAACAAAAGGACGCAAGCGACAAAATCAGTTGTAAAAGAAGGAGGAACAACAAAGTCTATCGAATTGCTCAAAACAGAATTGTTCACTTCAACTCCAGGAGAATTAGAACCTATTATAGATCCTTTGATAGGTTCGTTCCAAATTCAAAATCAAGGAGAATTTTATGCTAACAAAATTACAGCAGATATATGGGCAAGTTGGCAAGACCCTACTGGAATAAAAATAGCCGGTGAGTCCTTGCCGCCTATACTAACTGGAACTCTGGATAAATTTGAATGCAGCAAAACAACTTTTGAATGTACAGGTGCAGGTAATAAAATAGGACATAGTGTTTGGACAGAAACAACATTTCCTAGTGAAATAAGGTTTATTAACTTTGTGTATCAAACGAATAGATGGAGTATAGATGTTGCAGGAGATCTGGCAGATTGCATTAATTATGATAAAACTCCATTGGCTTGTAATGATCCTAGTGGAAATGCTACATATGTACATAGTGGTCAACAAGTTAAAATTAATGTTAATTTAACTTATGATTACAATGTTAATGTTTCTATTCCAGCTGAAGTTATAGAACTAAATAAATATAGAAGCCGCTTATTAGCAAAACAAATAACTTTACAAGAATTAACCTCACAATATACAGGCGGCCCAGTAAAAGCTACTTTATGGAGTCAAAAGCAACCTATAAGAAGTGATGAAATATCGCTATTTGTTGCTTCAATTGTCAATGAAGGTGGAGGTACGTTGAATCAGGTAAAGAGCTTTAGAGTCTTAATACCTAAAGAAATAGCTACCAAAGTTAATATTTCAATAGTAGCTCAAACATTTGTGAGCACACCAAATACTTTTGACGGTTGTGGTACAAGTATTAATCCAAAAGATGGTGATACAATGGGCTTCAAAGATTACTGGGTAATAGATTGTGTGCATAATAATCCTATGAAAACCGGAGAATATAGAAGAGTTTCATTTTTCATGACACCTAAAACAGTAGCTGATACTAAAACAAGCTTAATAGTAGGTTTGGCAAATTACAATTATACAAAAACAGGTTCAACAAGCATAACAATAGCAAATGCTCCATGGCATTAAACCTTTATATTTTAAAAATAAAATATGATAAATATGAAAAAATTTGCTTTAGGACTGATTTTAATTTTACTAGTTTCAGGTTGTGCAGGATTTGATTTAAGTGGAATAATTCCTGGCTTAGGTGGAGGAAATAAAGTTAATACATCAGAAGCATCTTCAGATTTAATTGTTATTCAAAATATTAGATCTATACCTTCTTCTCCGATAAACTCCGGAGATACATTTTCAGTTTCATTTGAATTGGTAAATCAAGATGAAATAAAAGACGTTCCTATTACTTATGAGCTTTTTGATTATGGTTTATGTACACCACCGCCAACATCTAATACAAGTGGAGGAGTAACAATTGCACCTTTAGGAACAGAATGGAAAGAATGGTCATTTACCGCACCCGGTAATGATAAAATAGGCGGATTAAGTACAAAATGTCCCATAAGATTTAAGGTTAGTTATAACTGGGATTCTAAATCCCAAATTGATGTTGATGTGATTTCTGTAGATAGATACAATGAATTGCAAAGAGCAGGTCAATTTCCAACCTTTACACCAACTTTAACAGTTGGAAGAGGCCCTATAAAAATTTACTTTACATTTGGTGCTACTCTTCCAATAAGAAGTGGTACAACTTTACCTATATTTATAACAGTAGAAGATAAGGGGACTGGATTACTTGGAAGCCTTACACAAAATAAACTTAAATTATCTTTTGAAGGTCTTTCTGACGTAGATTGTGGCGATAGATTTACATCATGTGTTAGCGGTTCATGTTCTAACAGTGCTGAAATACCTCTAATAAGGAAAAAAACTCCTCAACTCAGATGTACTGCTAAAGCTCCTACTAATGTAACCATAGAAAAAACATTTTATATAACTGCAACTTTAAATTATGATTATGATATAATCGGAGAAACTATAGTTGAAGTAAAACCGTTTTTAACGTGATAGATTTATTTAAATAATTCTAATATAATTTATGCGATATTTGTTGTTTTTAGCATCAATTTTATTAATAACTCTAGTGTCCATGTGTGCAGGTCTACCGGAAGTACCTTTCTTTAATACTGGCGATGGCAGTATTCAAAAGGCAGGAGTTATTATAATGGACACAGAAAGTCCTGATGTTTTTATTAGAGCAGAAGCAATCCCTCCTACAGAAGTTAGGTCTGGAAGAAACGTTAACGTGTATTTTGAGTTAAGAAACAAAAACACATATTCATTGAAAAACGTTAAACTAACAGTCTATGATCCTTGCATTTTTTCAGGTGACGTTGAAAAACTCATAACTGAGATTAAAGCTAACAAGACTTATACGTTTTCTTTGAAATGGACTGCAGGCAATGTGGACTTGGACACAGATTGCAAGGTCAAATTCAGAATAGAATACGATGCTGAATACTCTTTATTCCAAAACATAGCTGTTTTATCCCAATCTGAATACGAACAGAGAGCATTATCAGGAACGTTACAAGACATCCCTGTTCAATCTTTTTTTCCAGATAGTCCTTTGAGGATTTCACTTTCATTTTCTGAAACTCAACCTTTCATGAACAATGAAAAATATTATTTGCAACTTGATTATAGGAATGTTGGCGGTGGTGTTGTTAATGTTGATAGTGGAGCTATAACAATAAAGCCTCCAGCTAATGTAAAAGATTTTTCCTGTGCTGATTACGGTGGTAGTTTAACAAATAGTAAAGCATTAAATTTCATATCTAACAGGGCTTCGACCTCAAGCTGTAGTTTTACTACATCTACAGCTCAAACAATGGACATAATGTCCCTTGTGGTATCTGCAAGATACAAATATATGCTTGATAATTCTATATTAATAAAAGTGAAAAGAGTATGAATGCAAAAATTTTAATAGCAATATTGGCAATAGTCGCAGCAGCTGGCTGCACAATACCAGGCATACCAGGCATACCAGGAGTAGGCCCAGGTACATTCGGTGGCGGTGGAAAAGGCTTAGAAATGACAAGTTTTACAGCAGAGCCATCTACACTCTATAATGGTTCTACAGTAAAAGTGGTAATGGAAGTGGAGAATCAAGGCGGATCAACAGCACCAGCAACAAAGTCATTTGCTTATTTAACAGGAACTAACATGAAAATAACGAGTGCAGATGATAGATACTGGCATAGATTAAGTGGAGATACAACATCAGATGAATGCGGTGACATTACAACTCCTATGAAACCGGCAGATATAGTTAAAGGGACACCAGGAGATAAAAAAATATTTAAGTGGAGTTTAAGAGCACCTAATACGGATCCAGGAACTATAAGTCCTAATTCATTCATGGGAAGAGTTTATACGGAATATATGACTGTTGTAAACGGTAATATCTGGGTTTATACAGAAGCAGAACAAGAGGCAGCTAAAGCATCTGGTAGGGTTTTAAGCAAATCAACATTTGTATCAACCTCAGGTCCGGTTGCAGTGCAAGCTTCAGCAACTCCAGATCCAGTTGTAATTTCTGGTACTGATAAATCATTTACATTAAAAATAACAATAAGCAATCTTCAAACAGGTACAATATACAAAACAGGAAAGATACCTTCATGTCCACCTACTGCGTCATTATCAACAGACGATTTGAACAAAGTGGATGTGACAATAACTGTTCCTGATTTTGACATCATAGATATCACTTGCCAAGGTAAGCAAGAACAAGAATTAGTAGGAGGAAATCCTACAGATATGCTTTGTGAACTACAGGTTAAAACTGCTTCAGTACCAACAACACAAGGGTCATTTCCAATTAATATAAAAGCAGAGTACGGATACTATACAGAAAGAACAGCCAGCGTTACAGTCCAAGGTAAATAATTTTTTTCTTCTATTTTTTATAGCGTAAGCACTACCATAATCTATAAATACACGTTTAACAATTCTATGTTAGTAAGGTGAAAACAAAATGAATAAATCGATTTTATTAGCTACTATAGCTGTTCTTATGGTCGCAGGATGTACAGGTCCTGGCGGATTTCAGTTACCATTTCCAATAACTTCACCAACAGGAATCGCAGCAGGAAATGGTTTAGTTATAACAGAATTCTCTTTAGATAACACAGAAGTCTATAACAATCGTTCAGCAAAGGTTACAATGATAGTTTCCAATAAAGGTGGTTCAACTGTACCAAATGCCAAAGCATTAGCTGTATTACAAGGTTCAGCAATAAAGTCTTCTCTTGCAGACAACTTGTATTGGTCTGGAAGAGGAACTACTAGCAGTGTCTATTTAGGAATGGGTAAAGAGATGAGCCCATATGATCCAGTCAAGGATATGCCAGCAGATGAAAAGACATTAGATTGGTATTTAACATCACCAACTGGTATTACAGCAGGGACAACAAGAACTGATTATTTTATGGGAAGACTTTACTATGACTATTCGACTACTGTTACAGGCAATGTCTGGATTTACACAGAAGCAGAATCTGAAGCAGCTAAATCATCAAACAAGCCATTGAATACAAACTCATTTACAACATCTGCAGGCCCAGTTGCTATGTACTTAACAATAAAGCCATCTGCCGTGGTAGTATCTGACACAGACAGGACATTTACAATGACAATAAAAGTTATTAACACAGGCGGTGGAACAGTTTACAAACAAGGTGCAGTAACTTATGACACAACTTCACCAGATCTCGTAATTGACACAGAAACACAATTAAATAGAGTAGCAGTTGATATAACAGCTCCATTAGGATGGAGTGGTTATACTGATTGTGAATCTACAGATCTTGAACTTATGAAAGGTGAAGCAACCTTGACATGTGAAGTTACAGTACCAGTACCAGCAACATTCGAATCAGACCAGATATCAGTTGTTGCAAATTACGGCTATTGGATTGAAAGAACAGCTAACATAGTTGTTGCAGGTAAGTAATTTTTGTAGATAGCATTAAGCTATCTACCTTTCATTTGTAAAACTATCAAGCCTTTTTTGAGGCTGTTTGATAGAAGCAGAGTTATTTATAAGTAACTTGCCGTAAACACCATCATAACCTGGCTGTACTTTCAACTCTCCTTTTCTATTTTTTAATATTATTTCTGCAATTTTCTCATGGGTTAATAATTTTAGTCTATCTTCTGAGGCTTCTAACAAGACATTTAATTCAGACCCAAATTCCTTTGTTAGTTTAGTTGATTCTTCCCAGACCTTCTTGGAAAAGAACTGTGTGTTATAAACTGCAGCTATTAATTCTGATAAAGGAAGTAAAGACTTGAAGGGCACAGCATTTTTTGGGACAAATCCTTCTGGTCTATCTGCCAGTTCTTCTACTCTGTTTAAGACGCCAATAGTCAAAGGCTTGCCACAAACAGGACATGTGTTGTGGTATTTCATTGATTCCTTCGGATCTAGGGAAACATTACAGATTCTATGGCCATCCCAATGATACTTGCCATATGAGGGATCAACCTCTATTGTATACAGGAATTTCTTAGGGTTCTTTTCTTTAATAGCATTTATTATATCATTATAACTTGCTTCAGTATCAAAAACATTTAATTCCCTACCAATCCTAGATGGCCAAGGGCTATGCGAATCACTGTTCGAGACAAGCGCGAACTTATCTAAAGATGATAATCTCCAGTTCATTAAAGGATTGCTTGAAAGGCCTGTTTCTATTGCAAATATGTTTTTTGTCTGCTCTTGGAAGCATTCCTCTATTGAGTCAAAACCAGATTTGCTTCCTAATATCCCGAACCAAGGTGTCCAACAGTTATGAACCGCTGCGGATTCCGTCAAATAAGAATTATCTTTTTCAACTTCTAAATTAAAAATAACACCATCATAAAATTCAGTACAGATTTTTCTTATAGGTAAATAAATGAATTTTTCATCCATCCAACCATGTCTTATTTTTGTTTTAGACTTGCATCTTTTAAATGCAGAGTCTTTAAGCAGATTAAACTTATCTTCAAAGAAGCTTAGCCTATCAAGTAAAAAATTATCATGTTTTGCCTCAATTTTTCTACCTTTTATAAGATGCTTACCTCTATTTTTATGAGATTCTATGCTATCAATTATAAAAGAAGGTATTATACCCAGTCTTAAACAAATTATTCTCATTTGATTTGCTAATAATCTTGATGAAGTACTTCCTTTATCACCTCTCCACCATCCCTTAAGAATTTCAACTTGTTTTTCTTCAGGCAAATTAAGCATAAATTCTGGCAATTTCTTATTAAAAGATTTATATGGTATTTTTGTATAGAATAAACTTTGAAAACTCTTTGTTAAATTCTTAGAATAAAATACAATATCATTTTCTGTTTTTCTTTTAGAAGGTTTTAATCTAAATATTTTGTTCATCAAGAAACAAACATCATAAATGTAACCATTTTCACTTGTGTTGAAAGTAAAAGCTATAGCATCTTTATCTTGTGTATAACCTTCTGCAATATAGTAACCAACAAGCCTACAAAAGTCTTTGTTTAATTCAATTTTTTTATTTCCTAATACTATATGTTCTAGGTCTATATTTTTTTCTCTAAATCTAGGATAGAGTAAAACGTCTCCAGTTTCCAAGTCTTTAGCCGATATCCATTGAGGTTTATATTGTTTACATGCTTTAGAAATGCAACTTTTCAAATGTGTTTCAGATGGTTTGCATATGCCATTAGTCCATGAGCAATTCTTTACAGTTTTTATAGCTAAAAATGGATGTTCTGATGTTGTGGATGTTTCGATGGAAAAATACCAAGGAATTATTCTGAATAATTGACCTTTATAATGATGTGAAAACAATTTGGTTACTTTTCTTTTTAATCCAGTATGAGAATAGACAAAATCACCTACTTTAACATCTTTAATGCATCTCATCTCGGAGTTAGAAAGGATTTTAGTATCAGGCAATAAACAATGTGCAGGTATTATTACAACATCCTTTGAGATGTTAATCAAATTTTCTGCAAGCTCTGCACAATCAATCTTAGTTAATATAGGCCTTCCGTCGCTTGCTAGTTTGCCATAGTTTTTAAGAAAATCATTTATCTGGTCTACAACTTCAAAGCTAGGAGCTAATATTATATTGTGTATCTTTCTTAATTTTTCACCTTGATTGTAGATGCTTGAAACTTCTGCTTGAAGCATGAAATATATGCTCTTGTCTTTAAAATGAAAAAGGCCCTTTTCAGCATCTGTTAAATTTCTCTTTAGCTCCTTGAGCCATAGAGGGTGAGTAAAATCTCCAGTTCCTAACAGATTCAAGCCTTTTATCTTCGCATTCTTTTCCAAATTCTCTATGTTCATCTCATTAGAAGTTGCTCTACTGTAATGACTATGCAAATGTAAGTCTGCTAAAATTTTCATTAAAACACTATTTGATTAGCTTTACAGCAATAACTCCGAATATTAAATCAATCACTAAGCTAGTTATTGACCAAGCAACTAAAAGTAATGTTGGCAAGTTAATTAGCAAGTACATTGTTAGAGACCAAGGTATTCCTACTAAAAACAAAAGGAAACCAAAGTACAGACCTTTGTTAGTTATTGTCTTTCCTGGTATGCTTTTGTTAATCATAGAATAAATCATAGCATATATTATACCTGCGATTATTCCAAATATAATTGAATAAATGTAAAACTCAGTTGGTGGTGCTCCTTCTCCAGGCATCATTATTTTACTCCACACTGCAAAGTATGCTGGATCAGTGTAAAAGTTCATTGTTAGCATTGACTCTACTGTATGAATTATTTGAGCTATTATTGCAAACACGATTCCTGCTATTATAAATTTCAAAGCTTTCATTTTAATCCTCTTTGAATATTAATATTTAAGAATTATTAAAGCTTAGAAAAATAAATTGGTGGGCCGGAAGAGATTCGAACTCTTGATTTCTACCCTTTTGAAAAATTATTTGTCAAGGTAGCGTTTGCTAGAACCTTCTCTCATAGCCGCTAGACCACCGGCCCATTTTTTCTCTCAATTAATTTCTCTAGTAAAGCTTTTATTTTATGCACATGAGGGGCTCTTTTAATTGTTACTTCTGCTGTATCTATACCGCCTACAGAATATAAATTAATTGTTCCTATGTTAAGTATTCTATCAATTGCATTTTGAGATAAAGTATAATTAGATATTTTTTCCCAGCTTATAGACTCTTCCTTTATATTAATTATACCTTTTTTTTCAATTATTCTATAATTAGTTATATAGTACGTGTCATCCTTTCTTAGCAGTCCTGCTATAATGATAAAGATTATCCCTATGAAAGGAATGAAAATAGTGTAGAGTGTATATTCTTTTGAAATTATAATAAATTTTAATATTTCAAACGCGTTCAAAATAACAAAAATTCCAACTATTATTAAAATAAATGCTAACAAGTACCACTTCAAAAACGCTAGTCTTGTAGGATGGAATACTAAATAAGTTTGTTCAGGCATACTAATTGTTTAATTTCTTTTTAAATAAGTTAGTGCGCCGATCGGGATTTGAACCCGAGCTGTGAGCTTGGGAAGCATACACGCTAAAGCTTCATGTCCTACCAGGCTAGACTACCGGCGCACATATAATAATGATTAAGAAACAGTTATATTTTTACGAGTTTTTCCAGTCTTTTCTTGTCGTTAAAGTTTATGATTTCTACGTTTAGGCCAACTAATTCTTTTTTTGTCTTTTCATCTATGGCGTCTTGGTCTATAACTAGAACAAAGTCAAATCTTTTCTTCTTGGCATCCTGTAAGAGTCTTTCCGGACCTTCATACTTACCAGCAAAGCCCCAGGGCTCTGCAATGCTCTGCATTTTGATGATTCTTAACGAATCAGCCCCCACAGTAAAAATTGCCATCATAAAAATCAAATGTTAAAGATTCCACCTATTCCTTCAGCTGCAGCTTCCTGTTCTTTCTCAATTATAGTTTTTACTGTTTCAAATTCCTTCCCTGAAATTCTTTTAGCGCTTTCAACTAAAATTTCTTTTTCATGCTTTTCAAAGAAGCTTTCCTCAGTTTTTATGTACAAATAAGTAAAGTCTTTTTTAACTCCTAATGACCCCCCATCTCTTAAAGTATAACCATTCAAGGCAAATTCATTTATAAATCTACCTTTAATACTAGCTTCTGCTGCACATCCACAACTACATTTTATTTCCTTTTCTCCATCATCACCAAAAAATTCATTGTATCTGTTAGCGTCAATTGTTTTTATTTCTACTTTTCCACATTTCTTGCACTTTATTTCAATATCCATAGTATCTTTCTTTTCTAATACGGCCTTTACTTTTTGTAGTGCTTTTTTGTCAATTTCATAAACTCTAACTTCCATATAATCACTTTTTATTTTTATACATATACATTAATAAACTCTTCTGTTTTGAGCCCCAGGAGAGATTTGAACTCTCGACCTACTGTTTACGAAACAGTCGCTCCACCAGGCTGAGCCACTGGGGCATATACTATAAAATAAATTGAAATTATATAAGTATTAGGATAAACTTTGAAGGATAGCATATATTTATACATTTATGGGAGAGAATTATTTTTATGTTAATTAAACAAGAAGCTGATGAAAAGGTTAGAGAAGGCTGGTTGAGGGCTTCTATGATTTTTGAAGTCCTAGCTATAAATGAAAAAACAACCAAAGATTCTCTAGAAGAATTAATTAATAAAATAGAGAAAGACAATAGAATAAAATTGTATAAGAAAGACTTTGGAGAGATAAGAAAAGTCGAAAAGCCACTACCGAATATAGAATTTGGATACTCATTAACCTGCGATATTGAATTAATATCAAAAAAACTTGATGATCTAGCCCAGGTAGTTTCTGAATATGGGCCGTCTGCTATAGAATTATTAGAGCCTTTAAAACTCAACATAAATGCTGGTGAGGCTCAAACAATCTTAAATTTAATATCGAGCATAATGCACGAGTTCGCAGCTGCTGGCGCTGGTGGCATAGTATTCCTGAGAAAAGAGTGATATAATGAAAAATATTTTTTTAAGTTTTTTGTTAGGATTTATCTTATTCTGTATTTTAGTTAAAGCAGAGAGTGTCTCTCAGGCAATAACGTCAGAAATTTACAATAATGACACTGCTTATTATAAATTAAGTATAATTTTTATAAATCATACTTCCAAGTCTTTTACAATACCCTTGGGATCAGCATCAAACATCAAATTAGAAACTTCTGTTAATTGCATAGAACAAAAAAGAATGATTGAGACAAATATATTTTGTAATTTTGGAGCTTCAAGTAGAACTGATATAGTAATTGAATATGATGCGAATACAGTAAGTAAAAAAGATAGCTATTTTTTATTTACAGATTCCTTTAAGATAGTGGAGGACACCAACTCAATATCTATTTTAGTCAAATTGCCAGAAGGGACAGGCTTGAAAGAACCAACAGAAGAATCCTATAACCCTAAATATGCTTTAATAGGTTCTGATGGAAGAAGACCGCTAATAAACTGGGTAAAGAATGATGTAAAAGCAGGTGAAAGATTTGATGTTTCTGTTGCATTTGAAAAAATAGGTGAACAGCCAACAGCATCATTTCCATTTGGAATAATTTTAGTGATGGTCCTAATAGTATTTTCAAGCTTAGGAATATTTTATCAATTCTATTGGAGAGGAAAAAACCTAAGATTAATTTTACCGGTCCTTAAAAAAGACGAGAAAAAAATTTTTGACACGATAATTAAACACGGCAACGGCATTAATCAAAAGATAATTGTTAAAGATAGTGGCTATTCTAAGGCAAAAGTCTCAAAAGTTCTTAGTTCTTTGAAAGAAAGAAGACTTATCAAGCTTGAACGAATTGGTAGGTCAAACAAGGTTTATATAGAGAAGAATTTTGAAAAGAAGTCATAAAACAGCTCCGGAAACAGTTAAATGTCATAAAATAACTTACTATCATGTGTATATATATTATAAAGCAATGATAAGTTGCCTCAGAAACTGTTTCGATGAATTTATATATCCCATGCATACTCAATATTTTCTACAAGTTTGGTGCCTAGATTACACTACAGTATAATCTTTTTGGCGCGTAAGCGCATTTTGGCGCCAAACAAAGCGCATTCACCGCGCAACAAAAAAATTAAACGGAGGAAATATATATGCAATTTAAAAAATTAGCTGCAATAACAGGTTCAGCCTTAATGGCTGGTCTTAGTTTAGCAGCACCAGTATTAGCGGCTTCAGCGACAAAACTAGGAGACATTAAGAATCTAGCCGGCGCAGCAGATTCAACAGTTAACTTTCCAATTTTCGTAATTGGAGCAAGAGCACAGACAGCAGATGTAGCAGGTGCAGTTGACGTTGCAGTCAACTTAGCATCTAACGTAGTAAAGACTACAGCAGTAACAGTTCCAGGAACAGCAGCAGCAATAACAGGTGGAGTTTCAATGACAACTCCAACAAACCCATTAACCATGTGGAACAACTTTGCAAGTTCAAAACAAGTTTTGACTGCAAATGATTTGCCAGAAATATTGAATGCAGGAAGTTATGCAGATGCAGCTAGTGTAACAACACCATACTCTCAATATTTGACCTTTACAAGTGCAACAACAAACGGTCAAGTAGTTTATGACAAACCAAATGGTGGAACTACACCAGGCTTAGGATTGAAGTTTACAGGAAATTATCAGATTTATAACTATCAACTTGCATTTACAAAACAAATTTCCGAAGTAGCAACTTCTGGTACAGTAACAAACATGGGTAACACACCATTAAAAATAATGGGAAGAGATTGGACAATTACAACTGCAACAACAGGAACAAATTCTCTAGCATTAACACTTTTGTCTGGAAAGAACGCCCAAACTGTTACAACCGAAGCTCCAGCTACTTATGTTGTAGGAGATAAAACCTATACAGTAAAATTAGTAGCTGTAGGTACAATTAACAACGTCGATGCTGCTACAATAGCAGTGTCTGGTGGAAATCTTGCAGCAGAAGAAACACTACAAATATTGACAGGTGGAACAAAAGCACCAGTAGGAGATCCAACATTGATTATAGGAGTTACTTCTATATTCAAGACAACAAAAACAGGTGCAATAGATAGTGCAACAGTATTTGTAGGTGCAGACAAGCTAGAACTAGCGGATACTGATGTAACAGATACAACTTATTATGCAGGTGTAAAATTAAACGGAAACTCTGTAAACGATGTAACAGTAAGAATGACAGGTACAGCTTCAACAGCTCTTTTAACACTTAACACAATAGAAGTACAATGGCTACCTTCATTAGAGAATTTCATAACAGCAGGAAATAGTGTGCTTGATCCAGCATTCGGTGGATTTAAGATATTCTTCGGTGGAATATCTCCCGCAATAGATGACACAGCAAGTAGAGAGACAATATCTATAACACCATCAGGAACAACAGCATCTTTATCATTTAAGACTGTTGATGGTCAGACATTTGCTCAAAACTTTGTTCAATCATCTGCTGCAGGTTTAGGAAGCATAGCATTGAAAGACGCTGGCGGTTATGAAATTTTCGTTGTAGAAGGTGCAACTGTAGCACAAAATCAATATATGGTATTGGGACAGAATGATAAGGCAGGTAGTGCTCAAAACCCATTCGGTCACGTATTGAGAGTACTATCGCTACAAACTTCTGCAGCATCAACATCTCAATTCCAAGATGTTGCAAGTGGTACAACTATCCAAGTAACAGGTGGAAACACTACAATGTACTTGGACGGACAAGCGTACAAAGTTTGTGTATGGACAACAAACTCAGTACAGTTCTTCTGGGGAACAAGCGCAACTACATGTGGATCAGGTTCAGCATATGAAGTATATCCAGCAATACAAACTAGCAAAGGAGCTTGGGTAGCATTAACCAAATATGTAAGCATAACTGGTTTAATCAACAACACAAACTATACACTAAACTTGCCAACAGGAAGTTTTACATTAAACACAGTATATAATGCACCAGGTGGAACTGGAGCAGCAAACTATACAGCATCACCATTGGGTCCAGCAGCAACAGGAGGAACAGTAGATTACACCATTATGACAACAATAACAACTGGAACAACAATAGGTATATTGGCTACAGACAACGCAGCATCGCCAGCAACATATCAAACACCAGGTGTATTGATAGTTGAAGGTTTGGATGAGAGCACAGCAAGAAATGCAATAGCAATGAAATTAGATGCAGATGCTATATACAACAGGGTTGATTTGAACACAAATGGTCCGGCATTTTCAGGAACTGCAACATCATCAGCATCAGCAGGCATAAGTGGAACAACACAAAACAGATATATGGATCAATATGGTTCATATGTGATGTTTGATTCAACAATGCCAGGAACGTTCAGTCTATCATACCCAACAAGCCAAGCACAAGCAACTGTAGGTGTTGGAAAGTCACCGTCTGCTTCAGGTGGAGCAGTTGGAGGAACTTTAACAACTCAAACAGTATTGCCAATAACAACTGATGTGGTATACCTTGACAACGATCCAGCTGTAGCAAGTCTGAAAACAACTAGAGACGTAGTCTTAGTTGGTGGACCTTGTATCAACGACTTAGTAAAAGAACTAGCAACCGGAGGAACATTCCCGTACACATGCGACAACTGGCCAGGAAGAAACTTTGGTAGAGTTCAATTAATTGCTAATGCATTTGCAACAGGAAAGACCGCATTAGTAATAGCTGGTACAAGAGCAGAAGAAACAGACCTAGCAGCACAGATGGTTCAACAAGGATTGAACGGAGCTTCAGATACGATAAAGAATGGACTTTCAACAGAAATTACTGGAAGCGTAACTTCACCAGTATATACGTAATAGCATAACTTATTTGGGGTAACCCCCCATTTCTTTTTCTTTTTATTTCTTTGCATCAAACAATATTATATGAAAAATTCAATTTTGCTCGCAATCATAGTTTTGGTAGTATTAGGATTATTGTTCAGGGAGCAGATAATAGGAATATTTACAACTTCAACACCTCTTGCTGAAGAGCTTACTCCTTTTCAAAAGAAATTCGCAGGTTTAACGCTAAATTTTAGAGCGAACTTAGATGAAGCGGAAAAAGTTCCAGTTTACCCTAACGAAACAACTTTAAGAGATGTTATTTTAAACAACAACGTAGAAGAAATAGGAATAGCATTTATACCGAACGAGACTGAGAATTCTTATTATTTGGCAGCGTCTTATGATTTAGCATACAAAATTACAGTAGTAAACAAGTATTATTTTAACACAGTAAAATCAATAGATTCGATCCCTGTAAATTCAAGCTTAGAAGCCTTGTTTCTTGCAACAAGCAAAAGGCCAATAATAATGCTTGTTGGTCCGTCTAAGACAGACTCAACAATAGTAAATGTTGCAGGATATTTTATAACAGCTCAAGGAAAAAGTTTTGAAGAAGAATCCGAGAAGTCATATAATGATTTGGACTTAGCAGTTGGCAAAATACTATTAGTTTTAATGAAAGAGATTAGCATTTAACATATTTTTCTAGTTCTCTCATGCTTATCGGGCTATACAACACTACAGACTCGTTTATCATGATTGCAGGAAGTTTCTTAATTTCATAAATATCCTTTATGACTTCTAATGTAGTTATTCCTATGTCAGACGGAAAAGTTATGTATATTATCTGTGGGCCGCATTTTTCCTTCAGGTCTAATAAGACCTTATCTTGAAAGCCTTGTTCAACAGTTTTGTTGTATTGAGAATAGAAGTAAATTACAGTTGAATAGCTAGCATTGCATAACTTTTTCATGTCAATAGAGTTTAACCAGAATTGCAAGTCTAAAAGGGCATATCTTTCCTTTTCAACAAAGATAGTAGGAGTGAATCTGTTTGCCAATTCATTTTCTTCAACTTTCTGTCCCTCTTTGTATATTTTGTCTCCTGCTATTAGGTTCTCCCTTAGCAGGATGTTACAGTCTAGGCTTTTGTTATCTATCATTCTTTGAGTAAAAGATTGTAAAAGCCTAACATCGTTCCATAAGTTGTCTATTTCAGTTAGTCTACTCTTAGTTTCCTCAAGCCTAAGGTTATCAAAAAGTATGCCAGCATAAAATCCAATAACGAATACTAATACTGTTAAGGCAAAGGTCTTCAAAAAAATTTTTCTCATTTTACCACTCGTACTTCTTTCTAATAAACTTTATGCTGCTGTGTAGCAGATTAAAAATGAATATGCCGATATATATAAAAACATATATTAGGATGTCTCTAAATTTTTTTGGGAATTCTATAACCTTTTTCATAGACCTGAAGTTCATTTTTATATAAAAAGCAGTTAAGAGCAAACTAGTTATTGCTAGAACAACGAAAACATCAGGCGCAAAATAAAACAAAAACGATCCTATAGGATTAAATCCAAAAATATAGGCTCCTATTAGATATCTGACCCATACAAATCCAATATAGAATATAAGAAAAATTCCAACTATTGAGAGTGCATAAGAGAGTGAGAATAAAGGTAACAAGAAAGTCCCTATATTCCCGAATTCCTTTTTCAAGAATAAATTAAAATATTTAGCAGTGGTCTGCAAACCACCGACGTTCCATCTTGTTCTTTGATGCCACCAGCTTTTGATTGTCTTTGGGACATGAGTATAGACTTTTGCATCCAAAGCCATTTTTATTTTATATTTATGCTTTATTAGCCTCCATGCAATTTCTATGTCCTCTGTGAGGTTCTCTTCATCAAAGCCTCCTAATTTTTGTAAGATGTCTCTTTTGTAAAGGCTCATTGGACCTGGCGTCACGTATATAGCATCTAAGTACTCGAACAACTTCCTAGACCAAGCTACCATTATATACTCTAGTTCTTGGAGTCTTTCCAATATTCCTTTAGCATTTTTTACAATGACCGACGTTGTTACAGCTGCTACATTTTTTTCAAAAAAAGGAACAGTCTTTAATAAAGCATCCTTCTCAGGATAAGAATCAGAATCAACGCATGCTACTATCTCTCCTTTAGCTCGTTTAAGGCCAAAGTTCAGTGCGCTAGCCTTCCCCCCTCTTTTCTTTCTAAAGATTTTAATATCTCTAAATTTATTAGCCATTTCAAATGTTTTATCAGTTGACCCATCATCTACAACTATTATCTCCTTCTTTTTCGGATATTCTAATTTTTTAACGCTTTCAATAGTACCTTCTATAGTTTCTTCCTCATTGTGAGCAGGTATTATGATGCTTACAGTAGGAAATGAATTTATTTTAGGTCTTCTTAGCAGTTTCTTTTTATTGGATATGAACAGCAGTATGAATAAAAAAGTAAAATAAATTCCTACGAATGCAAAAATCAAGTTTACAGTGTCTAATAATATATCCATATAAATAACTATCTTCGATAACTTTATAATCTTTCTAATAGGCAAACATGCTAACTGCTAAAAAATCTCTTATTCCCAATGCTAAGCCAAGTATCAGTATTATTATCTTTAGAAATCTTTTAAAGAATATGTCTTCCTTAGATTTGTCAATATAGTAAAGGACAGTCCAAACAACTATTATCTTTAGAGGAAACATGGCCCAAGCTCCAAGTCCTAAAGTTCTTATGAAGAAATTAGGTAATACATGCTGCTCATAGAATGAGAAGAACGTCAATGCTGTAAAAGTAGAAGATGCATCAAAAAGATGAGAAACTATTATTCCGGCATTCTCTAGAGAAAGTAGTTTTGGTTTCAGATTGTGTATACCATAAAATATCAGCCCCCATGTTCCAACTAGTGTTACTATAATGCTAAAGCCAAAGAAATTTTTTATATATGTTAATGAAAGATCGTAGAATAATAGCAAAAGTCCTATTACAATCATTATTTTCTCATATGGAACATTTTTTGTTTTTCTTTCTATTAGCAAGCTTAAAAGCAAGGATGCTAGCGTTATAGCGTAAACAAAAAAGTAAATTGGCGGTGAGCAGAAAAGCTTACTTTGACCGTATATTCCTAGGTTATAGTCTCTTAAGGCTCTAGTCCAACCACCATAGATTATAAAGGGCAATAATGCCAGGAAGAATCTTTTATCGATTTTAACTTTTAGCTTTTTTAGGAGCTTGTAAGTTCCTAAAACTGCTAGTATTAATATTATTCCATAGGTTAATGTTCCGACTGTGGTGTAATAGCGGCACAAAGGATTTAGAAAGTTTTCATTAATAAAATCTTCTATCATTAATTTCACTTACACTCTTAACTTTATTATCTCCTTTTCTTAACTTGCTGTAAATCCACACAACCAAGCAAGAAAATAAATATAATACCAGAATATCAAAAACTATGAAGAACGCATTGTTAAAATTTAATAAGTATGCAGATGAAGGGATAAAATAATAATTGCAATTTGACGTTGAGTCATTGAAAAAGCAGACATTCTTAAACGAGTTTAACAAATCAAATACAAGCAATATTGCAAAGAGTATAATCTTTCCTTTGCTTGGCTTGAAAAATTGTTTTATGCCCATCTTATCACAATAGTTTCAATTTCCCTGTGATTTTATCCATTTTCTTATCATCTGCAGGTCCTATTCCTAAAGCAGTTAACGTTCCAGCCCTTATTTGTGTTAATCCAGCATCGATTATAAGCTCGCATGGGAGCTTTTCTTTTTTCGCTATTTTATATAAGTTAATTAGTTCTTTTTCATTATAAACTTTAAGAATAACTTTCTTCATGCCTTCATTTAGCCATTTTTTTCTGTCAATTTCCTTTGTTTTTAGAAACGATGCAATGCTTGCATGGGCACACTGGGCTGCAATTTTTCCTTTATCCATTTTTAAATCAGTTCTTATTATAATTGCCTGTTTAAGCATAGGAATAATTTATAGAAGATAATATTTAAATTGTATTAGCATTATTTTCTTTCCTTTCTGAAAATGCTTACTGCAATCCAAATCCTTTGTAATGCAGTTACATTAGCTAGAATCGCCATTATGGCAATTAGATAAATTACATAGGTTTTTGAGAACGTCGAGAGTAGAATTATCAAAAAAAGAAACATCATTCTTTCAGCGCGTTCCAGAATTCCACCCCTAAGTTTTCTCTCCTCAACACCTTCTTCATGTGCTGCAGAGATTGAGTAACTTGTCATAAGGCTTCCGAACAATAAAAACAAAAGCCAAAATTTATCGGAAAATATGAAACTTGGATATTCAATAAAAAATAGTGCAGAGATTATTATGAATTCCACATATCTGTCTGTTATGGTGTCAAGATAAGCCCCTAAAACTGAAGTCTTGTTGTTTACTTTTGCAACAGCACCGTCAATAATGTCAATAAAGGCAGTAAAAGCAAAAATAATTGATGCAATAAGAAATTCATTTTCAATTAAAAAATAAAAAATAATTAAAGTTAATAGTAGTCCAAGCAGTGTCCATTGATTAGGAGATAAAGGAAAACTAGAAAACATTATGCCGATTCTTTTACTTAACTTGGAGAAATACTCTCTTTTTTTATAAAGCATAATTATCTTTCTATTTTCCCATCTATAAACATTTCTACTTTTTTCCTAGCTTCATCATCACTCATCTGGATAGGAGGATGCTTGCAGAAGTATGCTGATGCGGAAATTAGAGGTCCTCCAATTCCTCTATCTAGAGCAACTTTCAAGCACCTTATCGAGTCTACCAGAACCCCAGAACTATTAGCCTTGTCTTCTACATCCAGCCTTGTCTCTATATTAAATGGAACATCTCCAAAAAGTCTTCCTTCGATTCTTATATAAGCTATTTTTCTGCTCTCAAGCCAAGGTACAAAGTCCGAAGGTCCTATATGTATTTTTTCATCAGGCAATTTTTTTGTCATTTGGCTTTGTACAGCCTCTGTTTTTGATATTTTCTTGCTCTTTAGTCTTTTTCTCTCAAGCATGGTAAGAAAATCGCTATTTCCTCCAAAATTCAATTGATAGGTTTTATCTATTACTGCTCCCCTGTTCATACATAACTTTGTTAAAACTCTATGGATAATTGTTGAGCCTACTTGCGACTTTGAGTCGTCGCCTATTATTGGAATTTTTGCTCTCGTGAACATGTTTGCCCATTTACGGTCAGATGCTATAAATGCCGGCATTCCATTTAGAAAAGCACATCCTGCCTTTAGTGCTTCGCTTGCGTAGAACCTTGTTGCTTTTTCAGATCCAACAGGTAAAAAATTAATTAAGATTTCAGTCCCAGAGTCTTGTAATTTCTTTGCTACATTTACTGGTTCTTGCTTGTTATCAACATTTACAATTCCTGTCATATATTCTCCAATGCCATCGAAGAGAGTTCCTTTAAGTACAGGAACATTAAGTTTGGGTACTTCGGCAATTTTCACAGTGTTATTGGGCTCTTGTCTTATAGCTTCTGAGAGGTCTTTTCCAACTTTTCTAGAGTCAACATCGAATGCAGAAACAATCTTTATATCAGAAATTTTATATCCTCCCAATATAGGATGCATTAAGCCAGGAATTATGCCTTTAGATTTTACGTCCTTATAGTAGAACAGTCCCTGTATAAGGTTGCTTGCACAGTTTCCTGCACCTACTATTCCAATACGAATTGCCATACTATTTTATTACGTATAATAGTATATAAATATTTTATATCATAAAATACTTCTATGAAAGAACCTTCGACTAGACTATTAGACTCCTTGACTAAGGATAACCTTTGGATATATATTCTATATTTACTCGTGAAAAAAGAAATGTATCCTTATGAAATTAGAAGAGAAATCACTAAGGTGTTTGGATTTAATCCTGGAACTGTAACAGCTTATGTGGTGCTTTACAAACTTGAGAAAGATGGTTATGTAAGATATGGAGAAACAAAGAAGATAAGTGGTCCAGAAAGGAAATATTATAAAATAACAATTAAAGGAAGGAATGAATTAAAAAACGGTAAAAGAATATTTAGAGATATGTTAAAAAACAAGATGATTTGATGGCAAATATTTTTGATATTTTAGCAAGCTATGGTTATATTGGAATATTTTTGATTAGCTTAATTGGTTCTGCTACAATAATACTTCCACTACCTTCAGCAGCCTTTGTTTTTGCTTCTGGTGCAATTTTAAATCCTTTTTTAGTTGGAGTACTTGCTGGTTTAGGAGCTGCTATAGGAGAATTTACTGGATATGCATTAGGTTGGGGTGGAAGAAAGGTAATAAAAAGTAAGTGGAAAAAATTGTTTAAAAGAACGGAAGATGCATTCAAAAGATATGGTGGTTTTTGGATCATAATTCTCTTTGCTGTGACGCCTCTTCCAGATGATATAGTCGGAATAATAGCAGGAACTCTTAAATATTCAGTTAAGAAGTTTTTCATAGCCTCTTTAATCGGGAAGGTAATATTGCATTTGATTTTAGCTTATGCTGGATTTTATGGAATAGGTTGGATTTTACAGTACTTTGGATTTTAAAGTGGTTGAATGTTGATAGACTATCATATTCATTTTATGTCACATGATATTGACAAAATAAGTAAACCAGAAGAGTATATAAGAGTTGTAAAAGATAGAGGCTTGAGTGAAATTGGATTTTCTGATCATTTTGCTGTTAAGAAAGCAAGTAAAATAGATTATTCTATGGATTATGAAGAATTGAAAAAATATGTAGCGGCAATTCAAAAATTAAAAGGGAGTGTTGACTTTCCAATAAAACTTGGTTTAGAAATGGATTTTTTCCCTGGGCTTGAAAAAAGAATTGATAAGATTTTAAAATCCTATGCATTTGATTATGTTATTGGCTCAGTCCACTTCATTAAAGAATGGCCAGTTGATAATCCCTTATCAATCCCAGATTATAAAAAATCTAATATTAACAAATTATACGAGGAATACTTCAACCTAGTTAAGCAAGCTATAGAATCTAGATTATTTGATACAATAGGTCATATAGACTTGATTAAAATATTTGGCTTTAAGCCTAAAAATGATATAACTAATTTGCTTGAAAATGTTGCTGATGCTTTAAAAGAAAATAAAGTTTGCGTTGAAGTCAATACAAGAGGCATGAGTAAACCATGTAAAGAAATATACCCTAGTGAAAAACTTCTGAAAATATGCTTTGATAAAGGGGTAAAGGTGACGCTAGGTTCTGATGCTCATAATACGGAGGAAGTAGGTAGATATTTTGATAATGCTATAAAACTACTAAAAGAAATAGGTTATGAGAAAATAGCTAGATTTACAAAGAGAGAGATGACCTTAGTAAAGATTTAGATATAGTTCTTCCTTGTTTTTGAAATTCTCCATTCTACAGACCTAATAAACTTTTTAGACAACAAATATGCTATATCTATCAATGGAGTTCTTTTACCAAAGATTTTTACTTTGTTTTTAATTATATCTTCTATAGGATTTTCGCCGCAAATTATCCCGGCGTTTCCAACTTCTTTTATAGAATGTGCATCACTTCCAGCTGTTACAGGTTTCTTAAGTTTTTTTGCTAAACTTAGGGCTTGTTTGTTTGCGGCTTTTGTTAATGTTGCATTAAAAGCTTCTATTGCATCTGCTTTAGAGGCATAGTCTCCAACACATCTCCTAAATAGATGTATGCCAAATGGATGAGGGGATACTGCTATACCACCTAGGTCATGAATCCTTTCTATAGCTTCATCTAAACTTAAGAGCATGGGAACATTTTTCTTTATTCCCAATCCAATTATCTCACCAGAAGTTGTTATTATTTCAGACCCAGTTATTATTTTAAAGTTATTATACTTCTTAGCTACTTTTTGTGCAGCCAAACTTCCATTTACGTTGTTATGGTCTGTTATTGCCAAACCACTTAAGCCTTTTTTTATTGCAGCCTTTATCATCTCCTCCGGCGTGTTTAGTGAGTCAAATCCCCAGAGCCAGTGCTTACTATAAATTGTGTGACAATGGCAGTCTATTATCAAAAAATCACCAAGGTACCTTTTTTACTTTTAGTTTATGACCAACTATGTTAGCTACTCTATGAACTACAAAGGTTACTAAGAGCATTATTAAGAGCATCCAGAAAGTTATTTCTGTGAACATAAAAGCAAACAATATGCTCCCTATTATAAAATTCCATTGATCCAAAAATATGACTTCTTTTCCTCTTTTAAGTCCTAGTCTTCTTTTAATAAAACTTCCACCAAGATCTCCGCACAAGGCTCCTAATGAGATTAAAAAACCAATTAGAAAGTTCATACTAGGAATTTGAATGTTCCAAACAGCTGCATATGAGTTTATAGAAGGTTGAACCAAGGCCTCTATAACTCCTACGAATGTACCTGCTATTAAGCCTAAAGAAAAGCCTTCAATTGTCTTTCCGTCACCAAAAATCCTATTTTTGTCAAACCAATTTTTATTAAAATCAATTGGTAGGCTTCCTCTTGCCATAGGAGGAAAACCATTAGCCGCATATGCAGGAAAGAGAATAAGCATTGCTTTAACGAACTCTAAAAACAAGTCTACCATTAAATCACTAAGAGATCTTTGACCCAATCTTTATGTCTCTTTCAGGTTGCAGGATAACTACTTTATCTCCTTCGGATGCTGCTAAAATCATACATTCAGATAAGACATTTCCTATTTTCTTTGGCTCTAGGTTAAATACAAATATAAATTTCTTGTTAAGCAACTCTTCTTTGTTGTAGTAAGGTTTTATACCTGCAATAGCTTGTTTTATTCCTAAAGTTCCAAAGTCGACCTTTATTTTGTACATTGGTTTTCTTGTTTCTGCATCTTCGACCTCTATTATCTTACCAACCCTTATGTCCAATTTAGCAAAATCGTCTATTGATATCATAGGGATTAAAATTGGTTTTTATAAATAAAAAACTATCTATACTTCTTGACTCTAAAGTTTTATAAGCAGAGAATTCTAAATTGTAATCATATGAAGAGCGTATCGATAATATTGACAAGAGAAGATGTTAAAAGAAATATGAGGTTTTATGAAATTTGGATTCTTATATTTGTTTTACTCCTCATAACCAGCACATTTACTAGAAATGCGGTATCTAATTTCATCTTTTCCATAATGCCTTTGTTTGTAGCTTCAATAGGCTTTTTTATAAATAAAAGATATTTGAAAGAAAAAGGCAAGGTCATATCAAGAACTGTTACTGACATGATTAATATAAAAAATTCTTTATTGGTAGATAAAATTATGATAGTTTTTTATTTAGTTTTGATGGGGTTGCTAGTGGTTATTGGTATGATTGAGAAATCTGACGATATTATAGGAGTTTCATTTTTCTTCGTGTTCATTTTGTCCGTGTTTTACAAGAGAGTAAAGGCAATGTCATACTATACAAAAAATAAGTGATGTTATGTATAAACTAAGAATACTGATAATTTTATTTTTTGTCTTTCTAGTACTCACTTTATTTTTAAATAAATACCCAACTTTTGCAGCAATAACAGCTTTGCTGTCGGCCCTAATTGCTGCAATAGGTCTTTTTCATTTTCTTTCTGAAGCAAAAATTAAAAAAATAGGAAAGATAAAAATCGAAGAAGTTACCTTTATCAGAAACTTTGTTTTTAGGGCTTACCTTAAGATAAAGGATGTATGGATAGTTTACGATAAAAAAGCAAAGATGTTCAGGACAGCTGATTTTAGAGAGCTTCCTATAAAGGCCGGTTTGACAATTTTAGTCGGTTTGGTGTTTTTATACACGTCATACATGATGGTGCCAACATTAATAGACTTTTTGGAGCTTCTCCCATTAAGATTAACGTTCTTAGTAATTTTCTTGGTGATTGGCTTTTATAATTTCTTTCTTGGTTTAGGTAGGATATCTTCTTTAGAAACTGAAAACTCTATAAAAGTCTGCAAAATCTTGAATAAGAATAAGGCATTAAAGAATATCATAGAAAGAAAAAAAATATTCTTTGAAATCACACCTAACTTCCTTTTGTGGAACGGTTTTGTTACTTCAGTCGAGTTCGTAGTTCCTAATAAAATTGAAACAAAGGCGTTAGAAAAGATTCTAGTTCAAGTTGCTAATACAGTTGATAGAATCAAATAATTTTTGGTTTAAATGAAAGAGCTGTCTGAAGTTTGGATGTTAGATAAGAATGAAGCTATAAAGAGCCTAAATTCTTCAGACGAAGGATTGACTGAAGAAGAAGCTGAGAATAGGATTAAAAAATATGGATTAAATGACCTTCCAGGAAGGAGAAAAAGAAAAGTTTTAGAGGTATTAATTTATCAGTTTAAGAGTCCATTGGTTCTGATATTGATAGCAGCTTCTATTGTTGCATTCTTACTTAAAGAAGTTGAAGACTCTCTGGTGATAATAGGAATAGTTATTTTTAATGCAGTTCTTGGTTTTTTTCAAGAATTTAAATCAGAAAAGGCTCTTGAGAGATTGACTAAATACATTAAATTTACGGCAAAGACTCTGAGGAACAGTCAGCTCCTTGAGCTAGATACAAAAAAATTAACTGTTGGTGACATAGTAGAATTTGAAACAGGAGATATTGTTCCAGCTGATTTAAGACTGTTAGAGGCTGATGAACTTTCTATAAACGAGTCAATAATAACTGGGGAATCTGTTCCTGTTGAAAAAACGTCAAAAGCGATAAATGAAAAAAAACTAATGCCACATGAAATGAAGAACGTAGCTTTCATGGGAACAACAGTTGTTAACGGCTCAGGGAAAGGTATCGTCTATTCAGTTGGAGTGAGCACTTATCTTGGTAAGACAGCTTCATATCTTAAGGTTGAAGAGCCTGAAGGCGATTTTCAGGTAAACATGAGAAAGTTTGGAGATTCCTTGATAAGGATAATCTTAATTGGGACACTAGTGATATTTGCAATAAATTCTATTCTGGGAAGGAATGTCTTTGAGTCATTTCTTTTTTCAATGGCTCTTGCAGTAGGAATAGTGCCGGAGTCATTACCAATAATAATAACAATAAGCCTTTCTAGAGGAGCTACTAGAATGGCTAAAAAGGGCGTTATTGTTAAAAAGCTTGTTTCTATTGAAGACTTGGGGAATCTAGATGTTCTATGCTGTGATAAGACAGGTTCTTTAACAGAAAGCCAAATTACTTTAGAAGGATTTTTAGATGTAAATGGGCGTCCTAATAAAAAGATTTTAATTTATGGTCTTTTGTGCAATTCTGCTTTCGTTCGCAACAACATCATAAGAGGTGACCCGACAGATGCTTCAATATGGCATTATGCAAGAAAGCATAATGTTGTTGTTGACCCGTCATATCAGAAAATTAATGAGATTCCCATAAATTATGAGAAAAGGAAGATGGCAACTGTAATAAAGAAAAAAGATAGATGCTTGCTAATTGCTAAAGGGGCGCCAGAAGCTATACTCTCTTCGTCTTCTCATCTCATAGTAGAACATAAGAAATGCAAGATAAATGAGTACAAGAGAAAGATACAGAGCACTTACAAGAGCTTGAGTGGCAGAGGTTATAGGGTAATTGCTGTTGCAGCAAAGTTCGTTACAAAAAAATCAGACTATGATGAAGTTGACGAGACCAACCTTACTTTCCTAGGTTTCTTAACATTTATTGATCCTCCAAAGAAGACAGCTAAAGAGGCTTTAAACAGATTTAGAAAGTTAGGAGTTAAGTTGAAGATATTGACTGGTGATGATCCGATTATCACGAGAATGATAGCTAAAGAGACAGGGTTTACTCAGAATGAATATGAGAAAATTATACTTGGAGAAGACATTGAGAAAATGAGTGAAGAAGAATTAAGAAAATTAGTGGAAGAAGTCACAATATTTGCCAGAATTACTCCAGAAAATAAGTATAGAATAATCAAGGCATTGAAGGAAAACAAGCACATAACTGGCTTCCTTGGCGACGGCGTTAATGATTCACCTGCTTTAAGGCAGGCGGACGTGGGAGTGTCTGTTGAGACTGGAGCAGATGTCGCAAAGGATGCAGCAGATATCATTCTTACTCATAAAAGTCTAAGGGTCATTGCTGATGGAATAGAAGAAGGGAGAAAAACTTATAGTAACATAATAAAGTATATCCTTAACACGATTAGCGCTAACATCGGTAACATGACGACTTTAGGCATCATTTCTTTGTTTTTGAACTTTTTACCATTACTACCAGTGCAAATACTTTTGGCGAACTTTATTTCTGACGCGCCACTGCTTACGATATCAACAGACAAGGTAGACAAGGAGGAGATGTCAAAGCCAAAAAGATGGAACATAAGGGGCATAGAGAAATTCGCATTAATCTTTGGTAGCATAAGCTCTGTTTTCGATTTCATAACAATAATTGTTTTAATATATGCGCTTAGCGCCAGTCCGGAACTGTTTAGAACAGGTTGGTTCTTAGAATCTGTTTTATCAGAGATAATAATAACATTCGCAATAAGAACTAGAAAAAGATTTTATAAAAGTAAGCCGGGAAAACTACTTTTGATAACATCAGTAGTGACTGCTCTTTTGACAGTATGGTTGATATTTTCTTCATTTGGTTATTTGTTTGAGTTCGTTCCTTTAAACAACTGGACTCTGATATCTATAATACTTCTAGAGTTAATAGCATATTTTGCCATTGTTGAAGTCTTGAAAAACCGTTTGATGAGCAAAGAATAATAGATTGACTTTAAAGTTGTAAGAAAGCTACAAGTCTTATTATGATTTAATTCTTAATTTTCATTTATGTTCTAAAAGCTCATCAGCAAATTCACCAAATCCAATCCATAATTTTCCTAGTCGTGAGGCATTTTGATATTTTTCATCTCTTTTGCGCTGTTTTTCTCTTCGTGCTATTTCTTCTTTTGGAATGGGGTATTGCATCCCGTTGCTATATAATACAGGAGTTTCACAAGTAGTACAACTGTTATAAAAAGGATTAATAACATGCTTTTGGCACTTGGTGCAATATGGATATTCTGATTCACTTGCAGGCACAGAAACAAATCCCCCACTCAATACTATTTCTTTTTTATCTCTTATTGGCATATTCTCACTATATTGTAATTACTTCTAAGTGGTATATAAAACTTTTAATTAATAGCAGATGAAAACTTTGCCACTACCGTGATTTGAACACTACTGTATAATTATCAATAAACTTAAACAATTAATGTTATTAATATTCTAATAACGCCCTTGTGGTGTAGCTTGGATAACACAGTTCCCTGCGGTTTTAAAGCAGAAAGGAGCAGACCTGGGTTCGAATCCCAGCGAGGGCAATTTTTCATATTTTATCAAATTATTAGTTGCTTCACTATGATAATTTCATTTACTAGCAAGAATAATGCAAGTTTCAGTAGGATAGGTTGATTTATGTGGTTGAAAAGTTAAAATTTTCTAATTATTAGTGGCACTTCATTTAAATTGCTTATAACATAATCAGCTACTTTTTTGACTTTTTCTGTTTTAGGTTTATATGCTATGCTTAAACCAGCTATTTCAAATAAATCTAATTCATTTTCGTGGTCTCCAACTACAACAGTCTCATCTAGTTTAATATTAAATCTTTTACAAACTTCAGTCAAATTGGAGCTCTTATTCCAGAGAGCAACCCGAGGGATTCCCAAACCTGTAAAGAAGCCATTTTTTTGGTGCAATTCATTACATCCACAAAAATCTAAATCTAAATCTTTCTCTACATACCTTGCAACAATATCAACACCAGAAGTTATTATTCCACGATAAAGTTTCATTCTTCTTAATTCTTCAGTTGTTTTTTTAGCATTATTACTATATTCAGGAGGTAAAACTTTGCTTTTCACTTCAGAGACACTCTTTCCATTTAATAAAGCAACAGCCTTTTCAAACCATTCATGATACAATTCCTTTTTTCCGAGATAATTTTCAAGAAGTTCTCTACTTTCTTTAAACGTGTTAGCAGCGTGATGAACAGCATCCCAACTTGAACCATATTCGCTTGATTTATAATCTACTATTGTTCCGTCTAAATCAAAATCGACTAATTTGAGAACCATTTAAGCACTACTAATAATATCCTATAAATCTTTTTATGCTTTTAAAAACACTTATCGAAAACTACTATTTTTCACGTAAAAATAGTCAATTTTCCAGTCATTTTTTACACGTGTTTTTAGAAAAAATCTAAACTAGTTGATTCATATAGATAATTTCATTTATCGTGAGGAAAAGTACTGATTCTATCCAGATTGAACCATAGAGGAAAATAATAGTTAATTTTTAAAGCTATTAATAAAGCCTACACAAAATAATTTTATGCTTGAGGATTATCTTAAAAAAACAAAGAAAATTGATCTTAAAAAATTAGAGAAGACGGTGAAGTCTTTTGTTACTGACCCTTCAGGTCAAACAAAATCATATGAAATAAAAATAAGGAGCAATCCTGCCTTTGCATCGAAGTCAAGAATAGCTCCTGAAAGAGAGTTAAGGCCAATAGAAACTGGGACAGCTACTAAAGAAGTTTCAAAAGAATGCTTCTTTTGCGATCCATTAGGAAAAGGTGCTAGATTCGCTAAAAATACTGGTTTGCAACAACAATATTACTTAAATGACTCGGCTGCATTTTCAAATCTCTTTACTGCTGGTAAAATACACGGAGTAATAGTTTACAATTATAAGAAGCATGTAACAGACCCACGAAACTTGAAATTAAATAATTGGATAGATGGCTTAAAACTTGTTCAGAATATAGGAAAAGAGTCTAAGAAAAAATACATTTCTTCAAATGTTAATTTCGGACCCAAGGCTGCTGCATCTTTAGAGCATTTTCATGGCCAGTTTCACTGTGAGGATGAGCCATTAGCTAAAACAGCACTTTGTATGAGCCTTACAAAGAAATTAGCTGGTAAAAGCAGGACTTGGTGGAAATCTTGGGTTAAGTCTATGCTTAAAACAGGTTTAGTTATAGATTTTGATGAGAACAGCAAGACTGTCCTTTACGTCGAATGGTCTCCTGTTTTTGGAAAAACAGAATTAGTTGTCATTAATTTAGAGAATCCTTGCTTTCATTTGAAAATTAATGAAACAAAAGCTGTTGCAAAATTCTTAAGCAAAGCAGTAAAGGTTACCATGGATAATGTAAGTGATCAATTTAACATAGTAAATCTTAGTGCTTCTAGCAAAGATGATTTTTGTAATCAGTTTAGAATATTTCCTAGAGCCTCATTAGCTAGTGGAATAAAATCATGGGAAGGATATCTTGAAGCTATGGGAGAGACAGTTCCGCATATACCTCCTGAAAAGCTTGCTGAAATTGCAAGAAAACATTAAAGTTCTTTTTTAATAATCTCAGAATATTTTTGTACTAGCTCTTTCATTCTTTTCTCATTTAAAGCTTCTATGCATAAATTTATTTCAGGTAAGGTTTGACTTCCTCTTATTATAACCCATTCTATATCATTTATTCTAAACTTAAAACCGTCTTCAATATCCATAGATTTTGGATATCTCTTTCTTAGTTCTTCAACAACCTGAATTTTTTTTTCGTCTGTTCCAGCTTCTATATATAATTTTACAACTGGATGAAATTTTATTTCTTTAATTAATTTATCAAAGCTTTTTTTAGTTTCTTTTAGAATTTTACATAGAAACAAAGTTGAGAGAGTCCCATCTGAAAATGGATAAATCTCATTGAAATAATAATGAGAACTTTGCTCTCCAGCAAATATAGCTTTTTCATCTAAAATCTTCTGCTCAATAAAGTTATGGCCAATTCTAGACCAAATAAAACTTCCACCATTACTTTTAGAAAGCTCTTCTAGTTCAGTGGCAGAATCGAATGTTGCAATAACTTTACCTTTTTTTCTTTTTAAAATATTTTCTGTAAAAATTGCATGCATAACACTAGGGTCAATGTATTCACCAGAAGGACTTATAAAAATAGATCTGTCTGCATCTGCGTCGAAAGCAACACCAAAATCAGCTTTTTCCCTTTTAACAGTTTCTTTTGCGGTATTTAACAAATTTCCCCAAGATTCTAGTTTATGAAAACCATACAAACTAGCATCAGGTTTTTCATGCAAAGTTATAATTTTTAGTCCACACTCCTTTAAAACTTCTGATGACTTTATACCAGCACCACCTAGAAAATCAACGACTATTTTAAAATCTAATTTTCCAATTTTATTCTTTAGGAATTTAGCATACTCATTTATTACATTTTTTTCTTCTACAATCTTTACCTTTTTTCCAGAAATAAATTTCTTAGAATAAAGAAGCTTTTCTAAAGCTTTATATTCATTTATGAAAGTAACACCGTTAGGTTTGATTAATTTAAATCCGTTCCAATCTACAGGGTTATGACTTGCTGTTATATGGCAACCAAATATTTTATTTTTCAAAGCAAAAAAATAAACAATTGGATTTGGAACCATTCCTAAAGAAATTACTCTACAACCTGTAGATGTTAAACCTTCAACAAAATTATTAAACAAATTAATAGAAGAAGGCCTAGTGTCAAATCCTACACAGACATCTCCTTTTCCTTTTAAGAAGGTTCCTAAAGATTTGCCTAAATCTAGCGCTATTTCATCTGTTATGTCTTTTCCATATATGCCCCTGATATCATAAGCCTTGAAGATGTTCATAATAATAATTATTATTCTTATTTAAGAAAGTTAGTGAGAATGTAAAACGACAGCATGAACCTTTGACATATCTTCTATGCTATACTTAATCCCTTCCCTTCCCATTCCAGAGCTCTCGTCACCGCCGAATGGAAATATGCCTAGTCCGTGCGTAGGATGGGCGTTTATATGAACAGAACCAGCTTCGATTCTTTGTCCAGCATCCAAAGCTTTATCAAGGTCTCTTGTAAATACGCAAGCATCCAATGCATACTCGGATTCATTTGCAAGTCTAATCGCCTCTTCATAATCCTTAACTCTTATGATGGTGACTACAGGACCGAAGGTCTCTTCCCAAGCAATTCTCATGTTTCTATTGACATGATCTAAGACTGTTGGTTCGTAATATCCAAGGGAATATTTTTTTCCACCGCATAAAAGCTTTGCACCCTTGCTTACAGCATCATTGACAAGTTCTTCAACTTTCTTTGCAGCCCTTTCATTTATTAAAGGTCCAACTAAAGTGTCAGAATTTCTCGGGTCTCCAAACTTCCAGTTCTTAACCTCTTCTAAAACACAATCAACAAATCTATCAGCTATTGACTCGACGACTAATATTCTGCTTATTGCATCGCATCTTTGACCAGAGAATTTCAAAGAGCCCGTCACGCATTCTTTGACAGCTAGGCTAAAATCACAATCCTCTAGGACAATAGCAGGTGCCTTGCCTCCTAATTCTAGTTGTATTCTTTTCATTCCAGCTATGCATGCTATATGCTTTCCTACGGCACTGCTTCCTGTAAATGAAATCATATCAATCTTAGGATGTGAGCAGAGATAGTCTCCTATTTCTGAGCTTGAGCCTGTGATTACATTTATTACGCCGTCCGGAAGTCCAGAGTCCTGCATAATTTTTCCAAACATTAAAAGGCAGACAGGATCATCACTTGCTGGCTTTATTACTATGGAGTTTCCGCCTGCTATTCCAGGTGCAATTTTTGCAACTCCCGTGAACAATGGATAATTAAATGGGGTTATAGCTAGTAAGACTCCTAAAGGCTGTCTGATGACCATGCCAATGTTTTTCTTTTCAGAAATAACATCGCCTTTTATTAATTCTCCTCTTATTTCCTTTGCTTCGTCAGCAGCGTAGTGTAGCCTGTCTATTGATGCATTAACCTCTCCTTGCGCCTGCTTCATTGTTTTTCCAGATTCCTTCATAATAATGTCTATGAATTCATTCCTGTTTTGTTCTAGCAGTTCTCCCATCTTGTCGAGAATTTTTCCTCTTTCAGAGGCGTCCATGTTCGCTATTTTGGGCTTTGCATTGAAGGCCGCTTGAACAGCTTTTTCAGCATCATCCTTGCCAGCCTTTTGTACCTTTGCTATCAATGAGTCATCTACAGGGCTCTTTATTTCAAATGTATTAGAAGCTTCCAGCCATTGCCCATCAATAAGCATTTTGTAAATTGTTTCACTATTTCTTACAAATCTTATTGAGTCAAATATGGACATTTTTATCTATTAAGAATACTTTATGCCTTAATATATTCGTAATGGTTTGGTAATGTTATGCAAAGTGTTGTGCAGGTTCAAATCCTGCCCTCCACATTACATTTGGTTCAGTTCCGATTGTTATTTTGGATTTAAATTTCTTAAGTTTCTATAATTATAAAGTGACTATAAATGAAAAAAGAAGATGTTATTGTTCTTCAGTATGCATCAAATACATGTTATACTAATGTTGTTAAGCTTGAAGACGCAAAAATAAAAGGTCTTAAAGTCAATCTCGATAAAGGTGTCTGGTCTTTTGAAGGATGTAAAAATATCCCAGTTGGAAATAGTCGAAGAGCATATCCACATAATTGTGGTTCTCAACATGAAAGTGGCATCATAGGTATTTATGATAAAGAGAACATAGAGCATCTTAATTCTATGGCGTTTCATGTGAAGGAAGCAACTGAAAAACCATGCTTTTCTGATGATTAAAAGAAAATTTGAAGTTGGATTTGAACCGCAAATCAAGCATGCCCTCCGCACATCTGAAATCTTTATATTTAAGTCTCTACAATTTGTAGTGTATGAAAATTACACTCAGCGTCATCAAAGCAGACGTTGGCGGATATGTAGGCCATTCAGCAAGCCATCCAGACATTCTAGAATTAGCAAAGAAAATGCTCCAAGATGAAAAAAATAAAGGCTTTATAATAGACTTTTATGTAACAGCTTGTGGAGACGATTTGCAGTTAATAATGACTCATCAACATGGTGAAGATAACAAAGATATTCATGGCATGGCTTGGCATATATTCAAACAATGCACGGAAAAGGCCAAAGAGCTAAAACTTTACGGAGCTGGACAGGACTTGTTGAAAGATACTTTCTCAGGCAATCTCAAGGGAATGGGACCAGGAGTTGCAGAGCTAGAGTTCGAGGAAAGAGTCTCAGAACCAGTCATTATTTTCATGGCAGATAAGACAGAACCGGGAGCATGGAACATTCCTTTATATAAAATGTTTGCAGATCCATTCTCAACAATAGGCCTAGTAATTGATCCTGAAATGCATGAAGGTTTTACTTTCGAGGTTCATGATGTTATAGAACATAAGAAAGTTGAGTTGAAATGTCCAGATGAAATTTATGATTTATTAGCTTTTATTGGGCAGCCTGGAAGATATGTCATAAAGCATGTTTACAGGACTATAGACAAGTTATACGCAGCTTCAACATCTACAGACAGACTAAGTTTGATTGCAGGAAAATATGTCGGAAAGGACGACCCTGTTATGTTTGTAAGAGCTCAAAAAGGTCTACCAGCAGTTGGAGAAGTTTTAGAAGCTTTTGCATATCCGTGGATTGTTGCAGGTTGGATGAGAGGAAGCCATCATGGTCCATTAATGCCTGTTGCAGTCGAAGATGCAACACCAACAAGATTTGATGGACCTCCAAGAGTCATGGCATTGGGCTTTCAATTAGCCAATGGAATGCTAGGCGTACCAAGGGATATGCTCAAAGATAAATCATTTGACAAAGTTAGATGGGAAGCATTGAAGATTGCAGACATTCTTAGAAGACAGGGGCCATTTGAACCTCATAGACTTGGAGCAGATGAGATGGAATATACAACATTGCCAGCTGTAAAAGAAAAACTAAAAAACAGATTTAAGAACATATGAACATTTCTTTGCTTATTAATAAAAGTAAGTAAAAACAATAATTATCAGATTAAAATGAGAACACCTTGTCTTGTTATAAACTTTAAAGCCTTCAAGGAAGGAACAGGAAAAAGCGCTCTAAAAATTGCCAAGGCTGCAGAAGAGATATCTAACAAGCTTAATGCCTGTATAGCTGTCAGTCCGAACTTCTTAGACTTGAAAGAAATAGCTAAAAAAGTAAGCATACTTACATTTGCTCAGCATTGCGATGCTGTTGAAGATGGAGCATTTACTGGACATGTTACTGCTTATCAAATAAAAGAAGCTGGAGGAAAAGGCGTCATTATTAATCATTCTGAAAAAAGAATCGAGATGGATGATATAGAAGATTCAATTGAATTAGCTAAAAAGTATGGATTAACAACAATTGTTTGTGCTAATGAGGTTGAAATCGCAAAAGCTGTTTCAGTCCTTAACCCTGATTTCGTTGCATTAGAACCACCAGAATTAATAGGTGGGAATGTTTCTGTCTCGCAAGCACAACCAGAAGTTATAACGAATCTTGTGAGCGAGGTAAAGAAGTACAATTCAAAGGTCAAGCTGTTGGTTGGAGCTGGCGTAAAGACAAAAGACGATGTTAAGAAAGCAATAGAACTTGGAGCAGACGGAGTCATTCTAGCTTCTGGAGTTGTAAAGGCAAAGAACGTTTCGCAGGCAATAGAGGATTTGGCAAGTGGTTTGATATGAAATTTAATATAAAAAAATTAAAAGGCAAAAAAAGGGTAATAAAAGTTAAAGATGCGATTGTAAAAGGAAAGGTTGTTTACAAGAATATTAAAGGACATGAAAACGAAATCAATGAAGTTCTTGATGATTTTTCTAATACCGGATTAAGAGACATAATATCCTGCATGAATACGCTTTATCCAGGCAAAGTAAACTCTGAGTTTAGAATGACTAGAGGGCATTCTCATAATGCTGAAGAAGTTTATCTTGTCTTAAGTGGAAGAGGCTATATTTTAATAAATAAGAAAAAAATTCCAATCAAAAAGGATGACTTAATAACAATACCAAAGAATGTTTGGCACAGAACAGTGAATACAGGCAAAGAGAAATTAGTTTTTCTTACAATATTTGAGAAGCATGAGGGTAGCCATTTAAAAAGCTACTAAACTTTTTAAGCTTGCTATTTTTACTTCTTGTTATGAAAGATATGACGGCAGCACTGATTATAAAAAATAAAAAGATTTTATTAGTTCATAATACAAAGCACAACGAATTGAGAATAGAACCTCCGGGCGGAAAAAGAGAAGGCAATGAAGACTTGGAGAAATGTATTATTAGAGAAGTGAAAGAGGAGATTGGATTATATATTAAACCGACAAAATTGTTTGGAGTATATGAGACACAATCTCCGGAAGGAGATTTTAAAGTTTACATGTATTTCTCTGAAATAGAGAGGGGAAAGCCTACTTTAATGGAGCCTGATAAGATTTCTAAATTCGGATGGTATTCTTTTGAAGACATGAGAGAATTTAAAGAACAAGGAATTCTCGTGCCAAATTTATGTTCTGCGCTTAATGATATCCAAAAATACTTATGACTTCAGCCAGCGTTAAAAGTTAAGTATTTAAAATTTGGCAGCCATTTAATTTCTATGGAAGAAAAAATCGAAATAAATGCTTTTTTAAACCAGCTTATATCAACTGTAAGCAAAAAGTTTGAGGTTCTAGAAGAGGAAGTTAGAACATTAAAAAAGGACTTGGAATTTGTTAAGCAATCTCAAGGCAAGGATGATGAGCCAGTCAAGATCTTAGAGTCAAAGATAAGAAATTTAGAGTTTTCAATAAACTCTCTTAGAAGCAAAAGCCAGATAGACAAGTCCTTACTTAAAGTTTTAGAAAGTGAAAAAAGTGAATGAAGAGTTTGAAGCATTCATAGATTCTCAATTGCAGGCATTAAGAGCTCAAATTGAGACAATAAAGGGCTACTTGGAAGAGTATGAAGAGAGAAACAGGAGACTGAAGAAGATAATGTCTGAGGATTTGATAGGAGCTCTTATCTTTAGATTCGAGAAAAATGAAGATAGAATACGCATGATAGATGAAAAATTAGAGTCTATACATTTCAAGCTTAGCGAGAAATTAACGCAAGAGATTAGAAACATAAAACAAGACTTGAGTGAAACACATCTAACAAAAGCAATATCAAGACTATTAGAAGAAAAAGAAATAAAAGTTAATTCAAAGCCTTTAAATGAACTTAAAAAGGATTACGAGATTTGATAGTTTAAATCTCTTTCTATTAATATAAAATTGTGATAAAATGCCATTAATTTTGTCAATGTATGAAATGCCTGATAGTGTCTTGGTTGATGTATGTCAGCTTAAGCCGAGTGATGTTTCTGTGGATGAGTTGATTAAACAACCTGTTTCTTCTGGAGCCAAAAGAAAAGTGATGTATATGATACCTTCAAATAGAAAGGGCATAGTATCTGCTCAAAATCTACAGCTTGTTTATATTAATGCATTAAATGAGAAGTTTGGACCGCAAGTGGATGAAGGACCAAACTTTATAGAATATTCAGCCTTTTCTCATAAACACATTGAACCAGTTCTTAGTAAAGAGGATAGACTAGTTAAAAGAATAATACCTCCTACCGGTCACAATACTGAGGAAGTTTATGATGTTATAGATAATTTTTTTAAGACAGAATTAAAGCAACAAGAGATAAAAGTAAAATAGATTACTTATTAAATTTCTCTAAAGCCATGTTGTGGGCTTGTATATAATTTTTAATTAAGAGTTTCCAGTCTGTTAGAGAAGCTAAACTTTTTGCTTGAGCCTTCTTAGGAATCCTATCGTTTCTATGCATGGTTACTATAGTCCAAAGTTTTTCATACAGACCTTTTACAGTCTCTTCGTGGGTCTTATTTTCTCTTTCTAGGACAATTATTCCAGGTGTGTCATTCTGATCTGAGTGCTGTTTAATGAAAATTCCAAATCCAGCCATGTCAGTTGTTATAGTCATAACACCGTTGGCGGCGCATTCTAAAGGAGTATATCCCCATGGTTCATAGTATGATGGAAAGACACCAAGATGAGAACCTTGAGTAGCTTGTTCAATATTTAAACCTAACAATCTATCAGTTGTAGAAAGATAAGTTGGATATAAGATAACCTTAACTTTATCTTCTCGTTTGTTTAACAGAGTATTCTTCTTGAAGGCGTTTATAATTAAATCATTCTCATCTGTAGTGTAAGCAGAGAATGGGGGTTCACCTTCTTTTTTAAATGAAGCAAACTTTTTCTTACATTCTTGCAAGAAGTCCTTTCTAAATATCACATTAGTTTTAGGCATCTTACCCTTTACAATAGAGTCTAAAATCATTTCTTCTATCCACGGCACCTCGTCTTCTACTTTCTCTTTCATATCATCATAAAGTTTTATACTTTCTAAGAGATCCATATTCTCTTTTATGTTATCCTTTGGAACGTAAAATAATGTAAAAACATTCCTTTTTACATTTTCTTTTTTCATTCTTTCATTTAATCTTCCAAGTGCTTCTATAAAAACATCGTAACCTTTATTCCTCATTTCGTACCTACCGGATGTAAAGAAAACCATTGCATCCCAAAGGTTGGTCTCATAATAAGGGTTAAAGTAAGCACTGAAGAAATGTTTCATTTTTTCTAGATACTTTCTATGAAGTAAGGCAAATTCTTCCATTGTTGGAAATCTTTCCATATCTAGTCCATTAGGTAATGTTATATCTGGTCTCTTCCCAAGAACATACGCTGCTTCTCTTGCAGTTATTTCAGAAACAGTTGAAAAAACACTTGCATAATTTGCACATGCCTTTTCCATCAGATGCTTTGCTTGAACTCCATATTTGTAAGGTCTTTTAAGGTCTATTGTAATTCCCTTTTTAAAGGCATAATCAATTTCAGAATACAGGTCTTCTCCCCATCCAGCTATTGTTCTGCCTAGAGTAGTTGCATGGGTAGTGAAAACAGTTGGAATCTTCTTATGAAGGTGAAGTAAAGCTGCTCCAGTTAACCATTCGTGGAATTGTCCTACTATGTTTTTGCCCTTAAAGAAGGGAAGTAATTTATCAATTACTATTCCACAAGCAGTAGACCAAGCAATAGGTTCATCAAAATCAAAACCACTTCCTAGTGAGTCTATTTTATAATCTCTCCACAAATCATATTTTATCTGATTTACTTTTTTTAAGAAATCATTGAATTCGACGAGAATGACATTAGGTTTCCCTTGAATTAGCCACTTCCCAAAATGGCAGCAGATGCCCTCATTTTTTAGTTCAGAAAATATTTTCTCACAAAACTTTGGTGGATTTTGTCTTATATACTCTGTTACAGATCTATCGGAATATGGACCAACAAGAAAATAGTTATCTTTGTAAAGCTCAACCATTCTTTTAGCTTTTGACTCGAGAACTGCATAAATCCCACCAACTTTGTTGCAAGTTTCAAATGAAACCTCGAACAAAACTTCAGATCTAGGTTCCATTATTATTCCTCTTATTGTTTTCTAAATATGCATCACAAAAATGAGACCATAACTGTATTGGGTTCTTCATTGGTATCGGCTCATTGCTTGTTTTTGTTGGGCTTGGATTTTTACCTTCAGGCAAGGAAAACAGCTCGTTACAGTAAAATATTGCTCCCTCATCCATCTGATGCCAAAGATTACTTTCAAGTATCTCTTTCACTTTTCTATCCTCGCCTATAATTTTCAAATACTTGATTAGATACGGGCTATCTCTTGGCCAGATGACTGCGCCATGATATTGATAGTCATTGAAATATGTCCTATCATTTACATTTCTAGTAATAATTCCGAATATTTTTCCTCTTTTCTTAACAAGCAGCTTTTCAACAACGGGCCACATATTCTCCAAATCTTTTGTGTTAAAAACATGATTATGTAATAAAACAGCAGAAGTTAAAGCCATTGAAGTTTCGGTCGGGTCTTTCCTATCATTTAAGACAAGTGAGTATAGGTAGTTTTTGTTCTTGAAAATTTTTTTATATTTTGTTATAGCCTTTTTGTATTGGTCTATGAAGTTTTCTTCTGACGTTACAATATCAGATAAAAATTCTCCAGCATTTAGAACTCTTATATACAAAGCATTTATTTCAGGTAAAAGTGCTGGCTTACACAAATCCTCAAGCTTTAGTTCATTTGTCCAATTGAAAGGAATTCTTGTTGATATTAACTTTCCGAATAAAGGCACTCTAGAGTCTGTCCATGAGTGCCAAAGCATTGAGTAAAGTTCATTATTCTGAATAACTGGTGGACCATCTATTTCAAGGGTATTTTCAGAAAATCTCTTTAACATTAAGTTAAGTCTTTTTAATACGTCTGCTGCTATTTCTTTGTTTTCGAATGTCCTTAAATATTTTTCAGCAAAAATGAAGAAAAGTAAGCCTGCATCTGTTGAGTCAAAGTTGTCCTTAAAGTTTGGAAATCTTCCAGTCTTTAAATCCTGCTGGTTTAATGCCCATTTTAAAACACTTTCAACTCTTTTACCATCTATCCTGATAAGAGTGTTAAAATTGTTAATCATGAACTCCATCAGATCTCTTAGCCATACTTGTTTGAACCAAAAATCTCCTGCTTCAGGGATAACTTCTTTGTTTTCTAGGATGCCAAACTTATCCAAGGTAATTATTCTTGCTAGCACTTCTTTTTTACAATCAAACTTATTTGTTAGCTTATCTAGGTAACTTTTTTCTTCCTCCTCGTTTTCATCAAAGTCTAAATTATCATAATCTCTGTTGCAATTTATTATTAGAGAAATCTTTTCGCCGTCAAAAAAACTTCTTCTTATTTCACCTATAAACAGAGGGTTTTCATATTCTGAAATGAATTTTATCCCTTCATTTCTCTGCTCTCTAAAACCACTGCCAAGTTTGTACCACCAGTTAATTATCTGTCTATTCTTAGATGCTAACCCATCTTCGATAAAAAATGATATTTTATTCCCATCTCTCGATGCAATAAGCTGGTCATCTAAGACTTCTGTTTCTATTTTTTCTGGATAAGAATGGGAAAATACGCTTCTTATATCAACAAGAGGCTTTATTACTAGTTCTCCGTCATTAGGCTTTCTTATGTCAAATAAGACTCTGGCAGAAATTCCATTCTTCAAGTCTCTAGCAAGATAATACTCCACATCTACCTTCGTGTTTTTTCCAACATACTGATAAATGCTTTTCCAAGGGAAAGTTATTACTTTTATCGGCTCTAGATTTACATCCTTTATTCCAAAAAATATACAGTCCAAGAACTTCCAGTACTCATTTCCAACGTGTACGTTTAACCCATGATATCTATAGTCTCTGTTAGGGGCTATTAGATTTTCATGTTTAACAGAAAATGTTGATTGAGACCATGTTCCTTGAGGTCTTTTGATGACTGTAAATGGATTTCTAGCAAAATCCCAATCTGGATTTTCTTTAGGGACATACTCCCATTTTAAATTGTTTACCTCCAATCAAACACCTAATCTGCTCTTTATGTCTTGCAAGACGTTCATGTAATTTATGAAAGCATCGTAAGGAGAGTCATAAGCATTAAAGTATTTGTGAACATCGCCATCTGCAAACCATTTCGTGCACATGTAATAGAAATGGTCTGATATCTGCAGCTGTCTCCATACCTTAAGAAGTTCTGGATTTTGTCTTACCTTTTCTTCAAGTTTTATCATTTGATCAAATGCAAATTTTTGCATCTCGTTTTCAAGCCAAGCAGAGGCGTCTCTATCTACATCAGCCCACGATAACACATAAGGAACATCTATTGTTCCAACAGGCTTGTAACTTTTAACAACTTCTGAGGGTGTCTTAAACTCAAGATGGTTGTATTTCAAGACCTCATTTGGAAGATGCCTTAAAAATTCGAGTATTCCTGTATCTTGCCATTGATGTTCTCCAAAAGTCTCATAATCTATGAATAAGTTTATGCAATCCCCTTCGCACTTTGATAGCCAAGATGCATATTTGTCTGCAGTTAATGGATAACCTTCCCACCATTTTGCAGAAAATCTAAATCCTATGTCATCGCTAAGTTTATAGTTCCTTAATAAGGAGACAATGCTTTCACATCCTGCTGGTTTATACAAGTAGTTAGGAGATCTCCAAGAGAGCACTTTTTCATGGCCTTCAGTTATTATGCCTTTGTAACCTAGGGTTTCAATTGTTTTTGCTATTGAATTAGAATACATGGCTTCTGTATTCCTAAATACCTCAGGTTTCTGTCCAAACAAATCATTTATTAGATTATTGTGAAGTCTTATTTGCTCCTCAAACTCTTTTTGAGAAAATAAAGCTGATAAGGAATGATAGTAAGTTTCGCTTAAAAATTCAACATTCCCGGTGTTTGCTAATTGCTTAAAAGATTCTATGACATGAGGTGCATATTTCTGGCATTGTTCGATAAATACGCCGGTTAAGCTAAAGGCGATTTTGAACTTGTTCTTATGTTGTTCTATAAGGTTTAGCAATATGTTGTTTGTTGGAATATAGCACTTGTTTGAAACCTTCTCAAATATTTGCCTGTTCTTGTGCTCATCAAAATATGCACTGTTGCCATTAAAGATATTAAACCTGTTCAGCCTCATTGGCTGATGTACTTGGAAGTAAAAGCATATTGAAGTCATAATAAACTCCTATATATGTCTATGGTCTGGTCAGCAGTTCTTTCCCAACCAAACTTTTTAATTTCGCTATAACCATTTCTTCTCATACATTCTCCTAAGACAGGATACTTTAGAATTCCAAGTATCTTATCTGCCATCTCATGGGTGTCCCAGAAATCTACCTTGAAGCAATGCTTTATCTCTTCTGCTACTCCTGCATTTTTAGATACTATGACAGGAGTTCCTGATGCAACAGCCTCTAAGGCTGTTATGCCATAGGGTTCTGCAACAGAAGGCATAACATAGACGTCGGCCATTGCATAAGCATAGTTAACTTCCTCTTCAGTAAGATAACCAGTGAAGAGGACATGGTCTCCTATACCCATGTCTATAGACTGCTTTATTAGTTCTGCCATCTTGTCTCCTTGTCCAGCGATTACGAACGTAACGTCATTTTTCTTTTCCAAGACCTTTTTAGCAGCATGCAAAAAGAACCAAGGACCTTTCTGGTTGGTAAGTCTACCCAAGAACAAGACAATGTTTTTTCTTTGTTTTGGAGTTAAGCCAAAATATTTAGAAGCATTTATTCCATTGTATATCACTCTGATCTTTCTTTCATCAGCTCCATATCTCTCTACGAGTTGCTGCTTCATCTGTTTGCTAACAGTTATTATTAAATCTGCTTCTTGAACACCTCTCTTTTCTATATCAACTATGCTATTTAACGGATAGATGTTAGCAGTCCTGTCGTACTCAGTTGAATGGACAGTGATTACCAAAGGCTTTCCAGTTCTTTTCTTTACTTCTATGCCAGCATTCATTGTAATCCAATCATGGCAATGTATCACGTCAAACTTCTTTTTTAAAGCAGCTTCAACACATTTTTTGTTGAAAATCTCCACTTCCTTGAAGAAATTCCATCCATATCCTTTCTCAAATGTTACTGTAGACTCTCTTGTTGAGTTGTAAGGCATTATGGGAACAGAACCGACTTCCTCTATCTCAACGTTCGGTATATTATGTTTAATATTTTGGCTTCTTTTTGGGATTAGAAGAATTACATTAACACTTTTTGAACCAAGTTTTCTCACAAGTTCGTAACAGTGTGTTCCTAAGCCACCTGTTTTAGCTGGAGGGAACTCCCAGCCTAACATTAATACTCGCATTCTACATCATCCTAATATCTACATCATCTTTATAAGGGAAAGTATAACTATAATTATATAGGATGGTATTTAAAACCTTGTAGTGGTGTTGTAATGGCAAAAACAGTATCTAAAGAACATGCATTTTGGTTTTGTAATCATAAAGGTTGGATAGGTCAAATAGCTCATAACTTGGACGAGTTCGCAAATCAAGTTAAAGTTGTTTCGATAGAGAGTTTAGAGTTCCATCTCAGAGACGGCAAGAATGACTTTGAAGCTTGGCTAGCAAATGTAATGCAAGAAAAAAGACTAGCCAAAAGAGCGGCAAAAATAAAGAAAGAAGATCTCAGAGGCGAAGAGCTTAGGAAAGCGTTAATCAGTTTATTTGAATAATTAGCTTAGAATCTTAACAGCTTGTACAGCAGCAAAAATATCTCCCAATCCAGTTATTTTTCTTAGATGAGGATTGAAAAAAGGTGGGACTAAACAGAAATTATAATTATTTATTTTTTTCTTCAAGATTTGTCCTTTTATTGTTTTATTAGAAGCTTTTGAACTTGCAATCAAACATCCAGCTTTTAAGGCTTCCACTTCTTTATTAACGTCATACTTAGAAACTGAAAATGCAAATTTAGAGCTGTGGATGCATATTCTTTTCAAATTATATTCTTTTACAGCTTCAAGCGCTGCTTCCATCAAGTCATTTATGCTTTCAGATTTGGCCTTCAAATAAACTTTGCATTCTTTTTCATCTAACCCCCAAGAATCGCAAGCACCATTTTCTGAAAGTCTTTTCATGGCATATCTCATTGATTCTTCACAGCCTAAACCAAATTCTAGGTGAACTTTAGGTCTTTTATTTTTCATAAAATCTAATAAATAATCTGTTCTTCTCTTGTATTTTGGCAAAAGCAAATGAGCATAGCCGATTATTGCTATATCTGTGAATTTCGAATTAAATGCAAGTTTTAGAAAATCATCATCAAATATGCCTTGAGAAGCCATCGCATCCCATGTTAAAATATTTCTCCATTTGTTGGATTCAAAAATTATATGTTCGTATTCAGGATCATTTTTTCTTATTGCTCTTTTTGGTGTCTTAAATTTACCTCCTAACGCAACTTTAAAATCTGGAGAAGCTCTCATAAGTTTTTCAGGCCTAGTAGGATATGAGACAAGCGGTATAATTCCTAATCCAAATAAGGCTCTGCCCATATTGTTTCCATTACCGCCAGTTCTCAACTCTCTCTTTGGGAAAGTTGATTTTAATTCATCAAAGACTTTTTTAGAAATTATAGATTCGTTATCATCATTTGAATTCTTAAGAACGTAAGCTACTTCTTCTATTGAACTTAAAACAACATTTTTAGGTTTTTTTGCTTTGGAATTTTCTATCCATCTAAGAATATCTTTATTGACTTTTATTACAGAATCTAGGTGAGAGTAGAGACCAGTAGCAACGCTCACATTAGGCATAGATAAACTTTTGTAAAGCATTAATCTCAAATAATAGATAACATTTAAATATATTTAATCTAAAGTGAATTAAATGAAACTTATATGCTCTAGTTGCGGGACAAATGTTACAGGTCAAGAAGGCTTTGTTAAATTTAAATGTCCTAATTGTGGAGAAGGAACTATAATAAGATGTAGAAGGTGCAAAAAGCTTTCTAATCCATACAGATGTATAGTTTGTAACTTTGAGGGTCCTTAATGGGAAATGTTGCTGTTGCTCTGAAAATAATGCCAGAATCTCCTGAGATTGACTTGGAAAAAGTAAAAGCTGAGATTTCTAAGAAAATTAAACTCCAAGATTCTAAAATCGAACCAATAGCTTTTGGATTAAATATGTTAAGGATACTAGTGATAGTTCCAGATAAGGAAACCGGAGACTTGGAAAATAAGATTAAAGAGGTCAAGGGAGTTTCTGACGTAGAAACTGAATCTGCTACTCTTGTGTAGAAAATTAAATTTCTGGTGGAATTACTACTATATCATGTTCTTTAGTTTGTGTTTCTTCCATATCTTTTAATGGAGAATAACCTACCGCTTTATGATACTCAGCCATTACTTCATATCTTTTCTCTTTTTCTAACTTATTTAGAACATTTTTTATAGGTTCCTTTACTTTTTGAGTAAGAACTCCGTCCTTTTTAAACCAAGGAAACGAACTGTATTGAAGATCAAGATTTAATTGCTGTTTTGTGGTCATAGCTAAATCTTTAGTATTTTCAAGACTATATTTAGCTAATAAATGTTCAGAGTCTTTTTCTATTTTTCTTTTAATAGCATAATCCATAATTAAAGGTATTCCAAATGGAACAGCTTCTAAAAAAAGTTGTAAACGTTCACGGTTTGTAAACTTCATATAATTTATTACCTACCAGTAAATATTTAAACCCCTACTATCATTAATATTTATATAACTAAAGGAGTAATCACTTTAGAAAATAAGGGAGGTTATAGAAATGGTAGAATTCGAAACAATTGAAACCAAGGAAATCAAGTTTGGAAATAACAAGTTCTTGGAGATAGCTCGAAAAAGAGCCAAGACTCCTGAAGGCGAAAATGAGTTCATTTCAATTTCTAAGGGATTCATAACACCAACAGGACAAAAAAGATTCAAGAATGCTTTGGGATTTCCAGCTGAGGAAGATATAAAGAACGGTTTGATAGAAGCTTTACAAAGCATTTAAAATTTGGTAGAATTTAGTTAATCGGAAACGAGATGAAACTAAACTTTCTTTTTTCCTTCGCAAACTTTGCAACCGCCAGATATAATGCATTTAATACAAACGCTAGCACCGCAAGTAGGACAAGTCTGGGTTGAAATGCCTCCACAGCATTGACAAATACCAAGTTTCATATGATCACTTTAGCTTTAGTTTTGCTAACAAATTTATATATTTATCTAGTCTTTTGATTTCTCCTTCCAGTATGTTTAATACATCCATAACTTTTTTACTATCCTTACTTTTAGAGGCTTTCAGACTTTCTTTATATTCGCTAAATCTCCTTAGGCTATCATTTACACTTTTTTGAATTCTCACTACAAAAGCCCTCTTAAGGCCTTCCAACAAGTCTCCGTGAAGTTCAATATATAATTTTCTATCGCCAGCGTTTTTTATTTTCTTAATCATTCCAAAAAATTCTAGCAGGTCTAAACTTAAGGAAAGAGTTGATATTGAGTATCCTGTTTTCTTAGCTAAATCCTGCAGTGATAGTTTTTTGCCAGAAACCATCAAAGCAGCAATTATTCTTCCATGAATTTCAGAATAACCTATAGTTGAAGCTAAATTTGCAAAACTTGAGTAAATATCTTTCTCAATATCTTCGATATTCATATTACCACAATATTGTATAAACTATTGAAGTTATTAAAATAGCTATTACTGCTCCGCTTATTAGTTGTAAAATGTCGTGTGCTTTAATCTTAAGTCTAACCCAAAGTGTTAACAAAGTTATTAAATAAATCGGTATTAAATTTAATCCGAAAACATATATTAAGGCAGTAATTGGGCCAGCAGTTCCTGCTGTATGTGCAGATATCTTCCAAAAAATATTTATAATAGAAACTGCAGATGTCACAAAAACATAAGACATAGATATTAAAAACATGGCATGTGCGTTTAAAAGCCAGAATATTGCAGATGCTGCTAAATAGCCAACAATTGAAACTAGATAAGGAATCACTCTATCTTCTTTTTTATCAACATTAATGATTCCTTTAGTAAAATAATATGTTGATAAAAAAGGAACTAAAACTAAAAATATAATTCCAATAGTTATGCTCGAAAGAGCGTTTATAGAACCCAATCCGATTGGTGAAAATAAGGAAAATATAATAGTTACATAAAATGCAATCATCGGAGGTGCTAGAATGAATGAAAGAACTTTATAAATGTTCATAGTAAAGTTTATATAATTCAAAATATATAAACTTTTATAAGTTTTGAAAAGTTCCAAAAGTTGGTTTTATGAATTTTATAAAAGAAACGCAGTCCATTTGTCCAGAGTGTTTAAAAATATTACCAGCAACTATTTTTGAAGAAAATAAAAGAGTTTGGATAAAAAAGAATTGCCCAAAACATGGAGATTTCTTAGACTTATACTGGGGAGATTATGAAATGTATAAAAAATCCATGGGTTATTTTCATGACGGTAAGGGAATTAAAAATCCAAACGTTGAATTAAAAAATGAATGTCCAAAGAACTGCGGCCTATGCAGCATGCACACTTCTCATACAGCCTTAGGAAATGTAGTTGTTACAAATAGATGTGATTTGCAATGCTTCTATTGTTTCTTTTTTGCTAAAAAAATGGGGTACGTTTACGAACCTAATTTAGATCAGATAAGGAAAATGTTAAGATTAATGAGAGAAGAAAGGCCTGTTCCTGCTAATGCAGTACAATTGACGGGCGGTGAACCTTTGATGAGAAAAGACATAGTTGATATAATTAAGATTGCGAAGGAAGAAGGCTATGATCATGTTCAATTAAATACAAATGGTATTCGCTTTTCTCAAAGTTTAGAATTTACTAAGAAAATTAGGAAAGCAGGTGTAAATACAATTTACTTAAGCTTTGATGGAACTACGCCTAAGACAAATCCAAAAAATCATTGGGAAATCCCTAAAATATTAGATAATTGTAGAAAGTCTGACATAGGAATAGTGCTTGTTCCAACTGTAATAAACACTGTTAATGATAGCAATGTTGGAGATATTTTAAAATTTGGAATAAAGAATGTAAATGTTATTCGTGGAATTAATTATCAACCAGTCTCTTTGGTTGGTAGAATATCAAAAGCAGATGTTAAGAAATTTAGAATAACAATTCCAGATGTTATAAAGAAGATAGAAGAGCAAACAAATGGTATGGTTATTAAAGAAGATTGGTATCCTGTCCCAACAGTCACTCCAATAACCCATTATCTTGAAGCTTTGACAAATCAATCAAAATATGAACTAACAGCACATCCAGCGTGCGGTATGGCTACTTACTTATTCTTAGATGGAAATAAAATAGTTCCTTTACCTAGATTTTTTGATGTTGAAGGATTTTTAGAATTTTTAAATGAATTATCTAGACAAGCTAAAGGAGCTCATGGGAAGGTTATCACCACACTAAAATTAGTCACAAAATTAAACAGTTTTGTAGACAAAGAGAAACAACCAAAGGATTTGAAGCTATCCAAAATACTATTTAACATTCTAAGATATGGAGACTATAAATCTCTAGGAAAACTACATCACAAGTCTTTGTTTGTTGGAATGATGCATTTCATGGACTTGTGGAATTATGATATTGAACGTGTTAAAAAATGTTGTATACATTATGCACAGCCAGATGGAAGGGTAGTTCCTTTCTGTGCATTTAATGTTATACCACAATGGTATAGGGATGACATACAGGAAAAATACTCAACAACAATTCCAGAGTGGGAGAAAATAACTGGCAAAAATCTAGATTCAGAACTTTACAAAAGGAATATAAAAGAACTGGAGGCAGACCCACTTTATAAGAAAACATATAGTGGTTTTATCTAATTTAGTTTGTTTATTATATTTATGGGAGTTCAGATTTTTGATATCCTACCAAAAAAGGAATTAGAAGTAGAAAATTTAACAGAAAAGACAATAGCAGTAGACGCCTTTCTATGGTTACATCAGTTTCTTAGCATAATTCGTCAACCAGATGGAACTCCTTTAAAGGATTCTCAAGGAAGAATAACAAGTCATATAAGCGGAATATTCTACAGAACTGCTAAACTCATAGAGAATGGCATAAAGTTAGTCTATGTTTTTGATGGACCCACTATCGGTTTTAAGAAAGCAACAGTGGAGGAACGGCAAGCATTGAAAGATCAAGCAGAAGTAAGATGGCAAGGAGCTTTATCTATTGGAGATGAGAGAGAAGCAAGAAAAGCAGCTCAAATGACATCTCGTTTGACAGGTGAGATGATTGATCAGTCTAAAACATTGCTAGGCTACATGGGAATTCCAATTGTTCAAGCCCCTTCTGAAGGAGAAGCTCAATGCGCTTACTTGTGCCAAAAAGGTTTAGTTTATGGAGTGTCAAGTCAAGACAGCGATAGCCTGCTATTCAATTCGCCAAGACTTATAAGAAACCTGTCAATAACTGGAAAAAGAAAACTTCCTAGACAGGATACATACATAGAGATCAAGCCAGAGCTGATAGAGCTTGAAAAAGTATTAAAAGAATTAGGAGTTACTAGAGAGCAACTGATCATCATAGGATTGCTGGTTGGCACAGATTATAACCCAGGAATCAAAGGATACGGACCCAAGAAGGCTCTAGAACTGGTAAAAAAAGAAAAAACTTTCGATAAAGTTTTTAAAAACGTTGAATGGAACTTTGAGACACCTGCAAAAGAGATCTATGATTTTTATTTAAATCCGCCAGTAGAGAAAAATGTTAAAATCGAGTCAATGCAGCCTCAACCTGATAAAATTTTGAAATTAATGGTTGATGGGTTTGAATTCTCTCAAGAGAGAGTAGAAAAAGTAATTAAAACATTATCTACATCCAAGCAGAAATCTTTAGGAAGCTGGTTAAAATGATTTTTTCTGAGGCTCCAGAATTAAAAGATCTAGTTACATTTATCCCAAATAAAAAAGAATCGATTCATAATTGGTATTATTTTAAAGAGGGATTTTCAAAGCAACTGGTAGACACTTTTATTGATAGGTTCCAATTGAATGAGAACTCGATAGCTCTTGACCCGTTCTCAGGAATAGGAACTACTTTGTTGACCTGTAAACAAAGAGGAATAAGGTCTGTCGGCGTTGAAGTTTCACCTCTTTTTGTTTTTATTTCAAGAGTGAAGACAAGAGATTATGATTTGGAAAAATTAAAAGAAGCAGTTTCAGAAGCAATTAGTTGGAAATTTGAAAGACCTGCACATCTGCCAAAGGAAAAACACATAACAAAAGTTTTTTCCCGCTATACTTTAGAAGACACTATTTTTTATAAGAATAAAATCTTGGAAATGCAGGACGAGTATTCCAGAGACTTTCTTTTAGTTGCTTTGATAGATTCTGCCATAAAAGCTAGTTGGACCATGAAAGATGGGGCAGTTGTAAAAATAGAAAAGAGAGGAAAGCCCCCACTAAAAAAATACTTCAAGTATAAAATCAAGAAAATGTTCAAGGACTTGAGAAATACAAACTTAAGACCAATAGAGACTAGAGTTGAGGTAGGAGATGCTAGGAAACTTAGTTTGGAAGATGAGTCAATAGATGCTGTTATAACATCCCCACCTTATTTGAACAAGATAGAATACACGAAAATCTATAACGTAGAGACTTCTTTGTTCTTTGAACTTCCAGAAAGCGGTCTAAGGTCTTATATAGGCTCTAGAGTTGATGATATTGATGTAAGCGACTTAGGCTTGGATGAGAATCTCCCATTGTCTGCAAAAGTTTATTTTAAGGATATGAACCTAGCTTTGAGAGAAATGCACAGAGTTTGTAAAAATAATGCAAAACTGGCTATAGTTATTGGTGGCGGTTGTTATCCGGATAGAGCTGTTGAAGTCGATAAAATAACTGCTGAGCTTGCCGAAAGAATCGGATTTAATGTCAAAGACATTCTAGTTGCTAGAAACTCTTGGTGCACTAGAGCAAGGACAATAAAAGTTGGTCAAATTAGAGAAAGCATAATTTTACTTGAAAAATAATGCAGGGGGCCTGCTTTGAACCGACAATTATTACTTAAATCCATATTTTCCAACTAATGGAACAAACATGAAAGAACCAATTGATTTCTTTTCAATCTTACCTTTTAATTTTTTAACAACAAACATGTCCTGTAAGTACAGGTTTCCAATAGGCAAAACCATTATCCCTCCATCTTTTAGTTGTTCTAGCAATGGCTTGGGAATCTCAGGACAAGCAGCTGTAACTATAATTCTATCGAATGGCGCCTTCTCTTTTAAACCTTCTGAGCCGTCCTTTTCAAACACTTCAACATTTTTTATTCCAAGTCTTTTCAAATTCTTTTTAGCAAACTCAGCTAGTTCTTCAATTATCTCAATTGTATAAACAAAACCTTTTGCTCCAGATAAATAAGACAGTATTGCAGCTTGCCAACCAGATCCAGTTCCAATTTCCAATATTTTTTGATCAGGTTTAACTTCAAGTGCTTCTGTCATTGCCACAACAGTTGATGGTTGGGAAATTGTTTGGTTGAATCCAATAGAAATAGGAAAATCTCTATAAGCTAGATGCTTCATGCCTTCTGGGACGAAGTGCTCCCTCTTAAATTTCCTTAAAGCATCTTCAATGTTTTTTGATTTCAAATAATCCAAGCATTTTATACCTTCTATTAGTTTCTCGTTTTCATCTGAGACCATATATTTATTTTATACTAAGAATATATCAATTTATGCACCAAAGCCTTGACGAGTTTATTGCTAAGATAAAATCTTTGGAAATACAGGGAGCAAAAGAGATTGCTATTGAAAGTTTGAAATTTTTAAGAAAATATTCAAAAGAAAAGGGGTTTGGAAAAGATTTTGACCGCACTGCTCGTTTAATAGAAAAGACTAGACCTACAGCAGTTATATTGCATAATTGTTTGGAGATTCTTGAAAGAGACAAAACCCTAGAGACAATAAACAAGCTATTAAGAAAACTTGGTCAGATGAACAAGGAAATAGCAAAAAGAGGAAGTCGTTTGATAAAAGACGGCTACTCAATAATGACTCACTGCCATTCAGGTGAGGCATGCTCTGTGATTGAGCATGCTTGGAGGGAAGGAAAGAAAATTACTGTTTATGCAACTGAGACAGAGCCAAGACATCAAGGAATAAAAACTGCAAAAGAATTAAGCAAAAAAGGAATGAAAGTTATTTTAATTATAGATTCTGCAGTTGAGTATTTCATTAAGGATGTTGATGTTGTTATTGTTGGCTGTGATGCTTTTAGGAAGGAAGGCGTTGTCAACAAGATAGGGACTTATCCAATAGCAGTCGTTGCCAGAGAGCATAAGAAACCATTCTATGTTGTTGGTAATACGTTAAAAATTGATAAAAGAGAAAAGTTAATTATTGAAGAAAGAAGCCCACATGAAATTTATCATGAGCATATGAAAACCTTGAAGGTAAGAAATCCAGCCTTTGATATCACGCCATGGAAGTTTGTCACTAGGGTGGTTACAGAAAAAGGAATAATGACACCAGGAAACATTTTGAGGATGTTAAAATGAAAAGGACTAGTTTAAAAACAAAAAAATTAGCAAGCATAATAATAATTTTTATATTTTTATTTATCATTTACATTAAGCCTGAACTAAGTTTAGATGCTATAATTTTTTTACCAGTTTTAATATTTTATGCAATAATTTTATTTTTTGTAAAAGAAGAAAATCAAATTAAATATCAAAATATTTTAAACAAAATTATAATTATTTATGTTGTACTATCAATATTTTTTCTTATTTTATCTATTTATTTTGGTATAGGCTATTAAGTGATAAGATGAAAAAAGAGAAAAGTACTGGGAACGCAATGCTTTTGAATTTTCTAGTGTGGGGATTAGGATATTTTTATCTAGGTAAGCAGGTTATCAAAGGGCTTGTAGTTTTTATATTATATTGCTTAATTTGGTTATTTTCAATATTGCTCATGCTTATAGCTAGATATCCAGTAATCTTCCCGGTTATATTCTGGGTAATATTCTGGTCTTTGTGGTGCAGCATATTTCTTGCTTATGATGCCTATAAAACATCTAATGAAGAGAAGCCAACTCCATTAAAAATTGAAAAGGTGAAAATGGTTGTACATAGATCTAAAGTACACTCCAGGAAGAAATGATTTGATTTGTAAGTTTAGAATTGAACCATCAAAAGGAACTTCTATAAAGCAAGCAGCTGAGTATATTGCAGCTGAATCATCTATAGGTACATGGACAGAAGTTAAGACAATGAGTGAGAAGATAAAGAATCTAGGTGCAAAGGTCTTTGAAATTAAAGGAAATGGTGTAAAGATTGCTTATCCTTTAGAGCTATTTGAGCCAGGAAACATGCCTCAAATTCTTTCAAGCATCGCTGGCAACATTTTTGGAATGAAGGCTGTAAAAAATTTAAGATTGGAAGACGTCAAGTGGCCCTACGAGCTAATGAAGTCGTTCAAAGGTCCAACATACGGAATAAAAGGAATAAGGGAGTTGTTAAAAATCTGGGGAAGACCTTTGTGTGGAACTATAATTAAACCGAAGCTTGGATTAAATGAGGAAGAGCATGCAAAAGTTGCATATGAAGCTTGGCATGGTGGAATAGATATTGTTAAAGACGATGAGAACTTATCTAGTCTTTCTTTTAATAATTTTGAGAAAAGAATAATAGAAACTTTAGTGAAGAGAGACAAAGCAGAAAGAGAGACTGGAGAAAGAAAGGTTTACATGCCGAATATAACAGCTGATTTAGACACTATGCTGGCAAGAGCAAATTATGTAAAACATGCTGGTGGAGAATATGCTATGGTTGACATTGTTACAGTTGGTTGGTCTGCTCTGCAGGCATTAAGAGAAGCGAACGAAGATTTGAAATTAGTTTTACACGGTCATAGGGCTGGTCATGCAGCCTTTACTCGTGGAAAGCATGGCATATCAATGGTTGTTGTTGCCGATGTTGCTAGACTGATAGGAATGGACCAGTTGCACATAGGGACAATAATTGGAAAAATGGAAGGCGTTAAAGAAGAAATTCTAGAAATCGAACATGAAGTTGAGAAAAGAATTGTAAAAGAACAAGGTCATTACCTGGCTGAGAACTGGCATGAAGTCAAGCCGATGTTTGCTGTTTGTTCAGGCGGTCTGCATCCTGGACACGTTCCATATCTTGTAAAGACTCTGGGAAAGGACATAATAATTCAAGCAGGTGGAGGAATCCATGGTCATCCTCTTGGAACAGAAGCTGGAGCAAAGGCCATGAGACAAGCAATAGATGCTGTGATGAACCATATTTCATTGAAAGAATATGCAAAAAATTACAAGGAACTTAAACTTGCTTTAGATACTTGGAAATAAGTATTTAAAAGTGTTTTAACAAGTGATTTTATGGCAGAAGAGAAAAAAAATGAAAACACTATAAAAGCTAGAATAAAATTTCCTAAATTAACTAGGACAGATATATTTTCAGTAATAGTTCTGATAATTTTTGTTATTTTTCTTTCATACCCAACATACGCTCCTAAAGACGATTGTGAAGTTTCAAGACCAGAATACAAATGTGCTTCTTTTAAAGACGTCATGATTGAGAACTGTGATTACTGGGGGAAATATAACTGTGATACTAATGCAGATGTTAGCTTAACGCAAATAGAATGGTACATTGATAACTTATGCAAACTTCAAAATCAATATCATAGTTCAGGATTGGGTTGTTCCAGCCTTAAGAGCGCCTGCAATCAGATAACTGGAAAGCAAGTTTGTACTACAGTCTAATTAATATAAGCAAAGAATTCTAATTCTAAATGTATGAACTTAAAAGAATTACAAGAAAAAATAAAAGAATTTTGTAAAGAAAATAATTTAGAAAGTCCACCAGAGCATAGAGTATTAGATTTAACTTCTGAAATTGGGGAAATTGCTAAAGAAGTACTTAAGATGACATCATATGGAAAAAAGAAATTAGAGTATAGAGAAGAGATGAAAGGAGAGTTAGGTGATGCTCTATATTCTTTAATTACAGTAGCAAATTATTTTAATATTAACTTAGAAGAAGCATTAAATATGATTTTAGAAAAATACAATAAAAGATTGACCAAAGGAAGTGCTGGTTCAGAAAACGAATAGGTGAAGAAAAAATGAAAATGATTGCAAGACCAATAGATTTAGAGGTTGGAGGCAAGAACGTAGTTATAATGAACAAGGAGGACATCGAATCCCTTGGAATGCATTCATTAGACAGAGTTAGGTTAAGCCACAACGGAAAGGAGTTAACTGCAATAGTAGACGAGACATCTAAATTCACAGTAAAAGGCGAATTAATAACAAATGATGATGTAACCAAATTCTTTGATATAAAAGGAGGAGAACACTTGGAAGTTTCTCCAGAAAAGCAATTAAAGTCTATTGGATTTATAAAACAAAAAATCTGTGGAGGCAGATTGAACTATGAGGAACTAAAAACAATCGTTAGGGACACTGTTGATAAAAAATTATCAGATGTGGAACTTTCAGCCTTTATAACAGCCCTTTATACTAGGGGCATTTCACTAGACGAGGCTGCTAATTTATCAAGGGCAATGGTTGAGACTGGAAAGAAAATTAATTTTCCAGGGAAATATATTTGTGATAAGCATTCTATCGGTGGCTTAGCCGGCGATAAAACTTCTATAGTATTGGTTCCGATAGTTGCTGCTGCAGGCTTAACTATTCCTAAAAGTTCTTCAAAGGCAATAACCTCACCTTGCGGTACTGCTGAACGTTTTGAAGTTCTAGCACCAGTTAGCCTGTCTCTAGAGGAAATAGAAAAAGTTGTTAAAAAAGTAAATGCTTGTCTAGTTTGGGGAGGAGCTTTGGACATCTCTCCTGCGGATGACATGTTCATTCAAATAGAATATCCTTTAGGAATTGATCCATTATTACTTCCTTCAATCATGTCTAAGAAAAAGGCAATTGGATCAAACTATCTTGTGATAGACATTCCGACTGGAAGAGAGGCAAAAATTAAAACAACTGAAGAGGCTCTTGAGCTTGCTGACGATTTCATCGAGTTAGGGAAAAAACTAGGGATACATGTTGTATGCGGAGTAACATATGGCGAACAACCTTTAGGCCACTGTATCGGTCCAGCATTAGAAGCGAGAGAAGCCTTATTAACCTTGCAAAATAAAGGACCAAGGGATGTTGTAGAAAAAGCAGTAACATTGGCAGGACTTCTTTTTGAGGCTGTTGGAGTTGGTAATAAACAAACAGCTTTAGAAATTTTAAAATCTGGAAAAGCAGAGAAAAAACTTAGAGAGATAATCGAGGCTCAAGGCGGCAATCCAAAAATCCAACCAGAAGACATAGTGATAGGAAATAATTTTAGTGCAATCAAGTCAAAAAATGAAGGTAAAGTTCTATGGATAAGGAATTCTGAGATAATTCAAGTCGCCAGAAGAGCTGGAGCACCAAAAGATAAAGGTGCAGGCATTCATCTGAATGTAAAAGTAGGTGACGCTGTTAAAAAAGGCGATACACTCTTTACTATATATTCTGATAATTATATGAGATTAAATGATGCTGTTAACTTAGCAGAGGAAGTAGAACCTGTGGTTATAGGCAAGAGGTATGAGGAAAGAATGTTATTAGACAAGGTATTTTCTGAAATTCCTAAAAAGAAAATATTCATGCTAGAAAGGTGATATTGTGGCTAAAAAGAAAGTAACCAAACAGACTAAGATTGAAAAACAAAAGAAGAACAACTCTTGGATTATTATTGCAGCAATAGTGATAATTGCTCTAGTTGCAATCTTTTCGTCTATGTATATGAATCCTACAGCTAATACAGGCGGAACATATCAAGGTGGAGATCAACCTCAAGGACAAGGTCAACAAGTACCGTCTACAGAATTGACGGGAGATGGTTGTAGAAGAGATTTAGAGTGTCAGTTAGTAAATTGTAAAAGTACTCCGAGTATTGTCGAATGTGTTAACGCAACACATCAAGACCTTTATTTTAAGCAATGCAGTGAAGGTCGAGTGAATGTTGCAACGTATGACTTTGCAAGATGTGGCTGTGTCCAAGGTATGTGCAAAATTAAATAATCATAAGGTAAATTATTATTATGCATAAGAAAGTTCTTTTTGTGATACTTGATGGTATAGCAGATGATGTAACAGATACGCCTCTGAAGCTTGCCACAAAGTCGAATCTAGATTTAATAATAAAAAATGGTTTTTCTGGTTTGATAGAAAACAGGGAAGGAGGTCATCCTGATTCTGCTATATCTAACTTCGTTCTTTTGGGCTATGATAAAGATGACTATCCTGGTCGTGGCTATCTAGATGCTTTAGGGATTAATATCAAGGCAACACCAGGCAGCGTCTACGTAAGAGCAAATTTTGCAACTGTTAAAGAAACTTTGCATGATGATTTAAAAACAGGAACATATGAACCACGCTTGACTGTTGTTGATAGAAGGGCTGGAAGAGATTATACTGGACTTTATGAAATGGCTAAAGACATAAAGGAATTTTTCCTAGATGGCGTGAGAATTGATTTTTACAAGTCTTTGGGACATAGAGGTGTTATTGCCTTGAACAGCGTAGCAATTTCTCCAAATGTTTCTGATACTGATTTAGAAAAATTAGATGTAGAAGTGCCTGAAGTAAAGCCACTCTCGAATGACAATGAAGCTGCTAAAACAGCAGCGGCTTTGAATAAGTTTGAAAAAGAAACTTACAGGATTTTGAAAAATCATCCTGTAAATAAATACAGAAGCGTTCCAGCTAATTTCATTCTTCTTAGAGGAGCAAGCACTTATCGTTACATAAAGAGTTTTAAGGATAATTTTGGCTTAAAAGGTGCATGCATTGCTGCTTCGCCTGTGATAAAAGGAATAGCAAGAGCTGCTGAGATGGAAGTTTTTGATGTTTCAGGTGCGACAGGCGACTTGAAGACAGATGTTAGAGCAAAAACCTTGAAGGCATTAGAAGTTTTGAGCAATCATGACTTTGTGATTTTACACTTCCTTGGTTGTGATGTTGCTGCGCATGATAAAAAACCTAACTTGAAAAGATTGTTTATTGAAAAAATGGACAGAGAGGCTTTTGCTAAAATACTTGAGTATGTCGATTTTAGCAAGACTTTGCTCGTTGTTTGTTCAGACCATCCGACTTCATCAAAAACAGGAGAGCATATGCCTGGATTTTTGCCATTTATTTTCTATACAAAAGGAATAGAATCAAACCACATTCAAAAGTTCGATGAAGAGAGTTGCAAACAAGGTCCAGCAATAAACATTGAAGAATTTATGGAAGAAGTTTTAAGGTACATGTAAATTATTTTTTCTTTTCTAAATATTTTATAGTTTTTCGTTTTAACTCTTTATCCATTCTAAGAGTTTCTAATACATCCTTACCTATTTCCTCAAATAATTCAAGAGCATAAGTTGACATGTTATAAACATTATTAATTAAAAATAAATACTTTTCTAAAAACAATAAAGTTTAAATACTCTCAAGAGATATAATTTTTTACTTAAAGTGATAACATGTGCGCCTTTAAATAACATTGGCAATTAGCTGATTAGGCGACTAGATGATGCTCCTTCTGACAACATCATGTTGTCATTTATACCATACTATCAAGTGTGGTTTCAATTTAATGTTCATACGTTATGTATGAGTGCCATATGAATTGACTGAGAATTGAGCAAAAGCGATGAAAAATCCAGGGGTAAATGATGGCAAGAAACTTTTAAAAAAAGTTTCATCAAAATTAAGATGCACACTGCAAAACATTTTGTGGTGTAAGGGTTGAAGTGACTGTGAAATATATTGAACACCTATTGATGCAGAAATGCAGATGAGAAGAAGACGGTAATATGAGTCACTTAAAGATCATTTCGATCAATGATACCAGCAGAAGCAAAAGTTAGGGTCCAAGTAGTAAGCCAACAGGTGGATAGCTAGATTCCAAACTCCTATGAAGAACGTAGCAAACTGCGATAAGTCTTGGGTAGGCGTAAGCAGCCTTTGAACCAAGAATTTTCGAATGCGACTTCGTGCTAGCTTCGGCTAGCGGTCCGAAAGGATAGGGAACCCGCTGAATTGAAGCATCTAAGTAAGCGGAGAAAAAAGAAAATAATGTGATTCTGTGAGTAAAGGCGATCGAAAGCAGAACAAAGCAAACCGAATTGCTGTAGAAATACAGTTAAGATGTGGAGCCTGGTACAACTTAGTTGGTTGACTCGAAGTCTGCTGGAAAGCAGGGTCATAGAGCGTGATAACCGCGTAGAGGAAAACCAAAAAGTTGATTCAGGAACAGAGTACCATTCCTTGAGTATGGAGTGGGAATATAACTCAATCAAGAGCTAACTTTAAATAAGTTTGGAGTTCGATAGTGAAGAAGTAAGGCGACTGAAAGCTAAAAAGCATTCTTAACCGAAGATGAAAAGAACTTGAAACCTGTTGGTCATTGTTATTCATGGTCTGAAAGGTTCTCTTACAAAGGAAAACTGTGCAAACAGTGTGTACGAGTAAGAGATTACAGGATCATGAAGTCCGTTTCGGAACACGGAACAGGGAGTTTACGCTTGTGGCGAGGATAATTCTTTAATGAAGCATCCGTAGCGAAAGCAAAAAGTGCGTAGCGAAAGCATGGCACTAGGTCTGAAAAGGCCTGCAGTCACAGGAGTAAGACCAGAAACCTCTTGATCTAACCCCGGCCAGGATGAAGCGCAGCGAAAGCTGCGTGGAGGTCCGATACCAACGTTGAGCTGCAATTCACCTGGGTGAGTTGGGGTTAGGGGTGAAAAGCCAATCGAAAGAGGTAATAGCTGGTTCCTTTCGAAATGTGTTTCAGCACAGCCTCATCGGAGATAGTTAACAGGGTAAAGCACTGATTGGGGGACCAAGGAAAGAAATTTCCAGTTTTCCTGTCAAACTAATAATCTGTTAACGTCTGAGAAGATGGGAGTGAGGGCACTGGGGTAAGCTTAGTGTCCGAAAAGCGAACAAGCTAGCCTGGGGTTAAGGTCCCTAATCTTAGCTAAGTCATAAAGGTAGTGTCAACTCAAAAACAGGAGGGGCGTAGGCTCAGAAGTAGCCACCGCATAATCAACGTGTAATAACGGACCTCTCGAGGGTTGGTGCGCTGAAAATGGACGGGAGTAAGCTAAGAACCGAGACCCCAGATTACGAAAGTAATAGGGTAGAAAGGCGTTCTGTGTGGGCAGAAGCACCTGCATAAGCAGGTGTGGACCACATAGAATTGAAAATCCTGTTGGTAGTAGCATCAAAGAGAGGTTAGAATCCTCTCCGCCTAAAGGGCAAGGGTTTCACGACAACATTTATTGGTCGTGAGTTAGTCAATCCTAACTCTACTCTTAACTGCTGTAGAGGAAGGGAAATCTGTTAATATCCAGATACCACAGACATACGTGTGGCAACACAAGTCTAACTGCAGACACTTTGGGATATATTGACGTAAGTTAAATAAAGAAAACTGGGAAGTTCCGTCAAGGAGAGAACCAGTTGAATTTATGAATAGCTTCGCTGTATAGTGGAGTTCAGTAAATTTCCAGAGGCCTTGAAAATGTAGTTAGAAAGGATTGTTTGTGATTGTACTGAGAACCGATACAGGTACCCTTGCTGAGAAGGCAATGGCGTGTCGAGTCACGCCAGTCTAGGGAAATCGGCAATCTAGACCCGTATCTTTGGTATAAGGGTTGCCTATGTAGAGATACATAGGTCGCAGTGACAAGGAGGAGGCGACTGTTTAACTAAAACATAGCTGACTGCTAAAGAGAAGTCTTTTGTATAGTCAGTGAGGCCTGCCCAGTGCGAGTGTGTTAAAGCTGGTTTCAACCGGCCTAAGCCCTCGTTAACGGCGGCGGTAACTCTGACCGTCTTAAGGTAGCGTAGTCCCTTGTCGTTTAAATGACGACCCGCATGAATGGCTTAACGTCTTCCTTGCTGTCCCAGGCTGGTGCTCGGCGAACCTACTTTCGTGGTGAAAAGGCCACGGACCCTCAGGGGGAATCGAAGTAAGTATCTTGGATTTACCACTCAATTGAGTAAATTAACAATAAAGAAACTCTTCTCTAAAAACAATTATGAAAGATGAAGTGCAATATAGTAAATTTGACTGGAAAATAAAAGTTAAAATTCCAAGTTTAGATAACAAGCTTTTAGCTTATGAAACAGGCGTGCATATTGGAGACGGCTCTTTACAGATAGTCAAAAGCGGAACACATTCAGTTAGATTTTGGGGACATGGAACAAAGGATTGGATGTTTGTCTCAGAAATCTTACCAAGTGTCATAAAAGAACTGTACAATAAAGATGTTGTTGCAAGAAAATGTAACGACTCTAATAAATGTGTTCTGGCAGTTTGTTCCAAAGCCATCGCAACTTTCAAGAAAAACATTTTGAATTTGCCTGTAGGAAAGAAAGAACAGTTAAAAGCACTTCCAGAATTTGTAAAGAAAAACAAAAGTCTGTTAATAAGTTGTTTAAGAGGAATTGCAGACACAGACTTTAGTTTGTATTATCAGAAGGACGGAACTCCAGTTATAACATGTACGATGAGCAACAGAAATTTAATTGTAGATATTGCAAATGAGCTTAATATCTTAGGTTTCAATGTTAAAGTAAAACTTGATATTAAGAGAATGAAAAAAGACAAAGAACATTTTGAACATAAAATTAATTTATATGGTAAGAAAAATCTTGAGAAATGGATTAAAATAATAGGTTTTTCAAATCCTGCTTATTTTAGAGTGCTAGACAAGAACGATATTTTTTCGACCCTTAAGAGAAGACCCCGTGGAGCTCTGCGGTAGCCTGTCGTTGTTGTACGCTTGTGACTGCATAGCGTAGGTAGGAGCTGTCATGTCAAAGCTTTTGGGCTTTGAATAAGCGATAATGTAACACTACCTTCTCGCAACTGTATGACTAACCTCAACTTTTATGGGGGACACCGATTGGTGGACCGCTCGGCTGGGGCGGTACACTCATGACAGGAGATCATGAGTGCTCAAAGTAGTCCTCATCCGGGTCAGAAATCCGGAGTAGAGTGTAAACGCAAAAGGACTATTTATTGGATGCAACACAGAAATGAATCCAATTGTGAAAGCATGAGTTAACGATACGCCGAGTTGTCTTTGATGGATGTCGGTGACTTCAGAAAAGCTACCCCGGGAATAAGAGAGTTGTGGCGGGTGAGAGCTCCTAGTTAGTTTTCTCTATCCTTGAGAATAACGAGTATATCGACCCCGCGCGTTGCTACCTCGCTGTCGGCTCCCCCTTTCCTGGCCGTGCAGTAGCGGCCAAGGGTACAGGTGTTCACTGGTTAAAAGGGGACGTTAGCTGGGTTCAGTACGTCGTGATCTGACGCGGGTTTTGAATAGATGACATAGGGCAGGATTGAGTTACCGCTCTGATATTCTAATATTTTTTATGAACGAAATGAAGGAATTACTAGCAACGCACTGATTGTTCATAATGCTCGTATCTAAGATAACATAACGAGCCTTAGCTATGGCTAGCTATGAAATTATGTTACCAGATATGATAAATTTTGACTTAGAAAAATTTTTTGGTGATGAATGAACCGCCCCCTTGCGAAACATTCGCTGATGGAGTAGCTGATGAACTAAAAAATTTTTTGAAGGTCTTTAATTCCTACGTCAGACGACATAGACAGTACGGTTTATATCTACTGAGGGTGTGTTACATGACCCAAAGAATGGGCAAGTACGAAAGGAACGCTCACTCGTGGTCTCTAGTTGACCAGTTATCGTTTGGTAATGCTGGGCAGCCACACCATAATAGTTAACCTCTGAAAGCATCTAAGAGGGAAACTATTGGGAAAATATGTAACTGGTACGGATAGACGATCCGTTTAATGGAACAGGAGTGTAAGCACAAAGCTTCGGCGATGTGTTCAGCTTGCTGCTCCCAAACCTTTTAACTTGGGCCCCTTTAAGTGCTTCTGCTGGTTTTTATTTTATTTTTCAAACTACTGTGAAGTATAATTTTCCATACTAGAAATGAAATTATCTATAGTAAACAACTAGTTTAGATTTCAAAAAGAAGAATAATTAAGTACTACCTTCGTCAGCAGCTTTATGAACAGTACCAGCTAGTCTATTTACACCTGTTTCTCCTATTGAGTATCTTCCTACACTATCTCCCATTCGTGTTATGTTTGAAGATTGATATGTTATATTTGACGCTTTTTGTGTTATATCTGAATCAGCTAATCTCATTTGTCCTTCAGCCATTTTATTTATTCTTCCTTCAGTTCCTGCTCCCATTTAATCACCAATTAGAATTAAGTAAAACTGATATTTAAAATATTATTAATGTCATCTTTCTTGCTAGTAAATGAAATTATCTATATGAAACAACAAGCAGTTAAACTATACATTTTTAAGCAATAAAACACAAAAGTGAAATATGAAATTGTTAACCATTTCATTGATTATATTCTTACTTTTCGCTTCAATAACATTTGCTCAGAGTTTTAAAGACAGGGTATTAATTTCTCCAGATGTCCCATTTATATGGAACTTTCAAAGAGGCGTTGAAGAACTGTATAGGCTTATAAAATTCTCATCAATAATGAGGGTTGAATACTCTTTAGGGTTATGTGAGAGAAGAATTGGAGAAATGGAAATTTTAGCTACAAAAAACAAATCAAATTTTATTCAAATTATAGAGAGCGAGTATGAAATAGAGGTTGACAAGATTCAAAATAATATGAATTCAACAGATGTTTTTTCAAAATTCATAGGACCTCTTATTTCTGATATAAAAGAAAATGTTACCCAAAGACTGGAATATGATATTAGAGTTTTAGACAATGTTTTAAAAAATACTTCAGAACCAGCAAAAACTTACATGGCAAATGCAATAAAGAAAACTTCAAGTTGTATAGACTTTATAAGTAGAATGAGGTGAAAAAATGTCTTGCGGATGCTGTGAAACAAAAAAAGCAAAGAAGAAAAAGAGATAATTTAAATAGTTTAAAAAATTAATCGTTATTGTGAGCTGGGTAGATAGCTACCGCTGCTTTGCAGTGAGGAAGTTCCATCCACCTTTATTAACTGTCGTTCATGAGAACTAAGCTGAGAGGCTTAAGCTTTTCATAAGGGCTTTATGTCCTGATTGAAATCGCTGACAAGGTGCAAGATCAGAATGTCCTGATGAAGAAAGAGGGACGGGTAGATCGCTTAGACAAATGCTATCAAGTGAAAATGACTGTGTTGACAGGATTTGCTTACAGAAGATGGATTATGCCCAGCACACAACTCCTTTTATGCTAAGTAGCTAATAGTTTCTTTATAACACTGTAAAAATTCTTTTCCTTTATCAGAAGTTATATAGATAGGTTTTCCACCATTGCTATTGGAGTGTTCTACTCTTAAAAGACCTTTCCCTTCTAATAAGGGTAAATAAACTCTAGTTTGTCCAAAGCTTATGTTTGTTCTTCTCATTATTTCTGTTTTTCTAACTCCGTTTTTTGAGACATCTAATATTTCATTTATTATATCTTCTCTACATCTTCTGCCCATAATTAATCACAAAGCTTCTAGTAGAATATTAATTTTTATAAGTCATGTAAATAGTTAATTCTTAAAATTTCAGAATTTATTTTATTTTTTAGAAAAAAATGAATTATTATTGTATTAATGATACAAATATGAAAATGTTAAATTTTCAATTTTTTTTCCTTTATCAAGCTTGTTACTGGATTCGCAAAATCTAAGACATGTTCCCTTGTTGTTGGAGCTAAGAAACTTTCGAATGCATCCCTAACGCCTTTACATTGCAATCTAATATTGTTTATAAATTCTACATAGTCTCTATAATCCTTATGTATTGCAACTATTAAGCAATTTTTTCCCATTCCTTCACCCGAAGATATAAATAATATTTTTGGATTAGTCTTAGTCATCTGTTTTAGGCAAAATTCTGTATCCTTTTTCGGATTGCTACATTTTCCAAAGTTAAAGGAAAGCAGTTCAACTCCTATTTCAGGGAATACAGGTATTGCTGTATAAGCCTTTATAACAGATTTTTCTAATTTTTTTCTTATTCGTGTTACAGTTGGTTGCGAAATTCCTAATTTTTTAGCTATATCCCTATCGCTTTTTCTAGAATCTTTTAATATTTCAACAAGTATTTCTTGCATCCTTTTTTTCATATTTAATACTTATATTTCATATTTTAAAAACTAATTTAAATATATAAGATTAATAAGAAATATGTGATAAAATGGCAGAAAAGCAAAAACTAAGATCGCCTTCAAGCATTGCCGGTTTAGTTCGTTATGATGAAGAGGATAAAGAGTCTATAATTAAGCTAAAGCCGATTCATGTCATTGGAATTTGTATTGCCTTAGTAGTTTTAGAGTTAATACTGTTCTTAATGATGCCAATGTAATTAAACTTTATAAACAAATTAGCATAATAACTTATTGGGTGTTGTGTTGGAAAGAATTAAAGAGATTTTAACGAATCCTGTAATAGCTATAGCAAAAGCTAAAAAAGAAAAGGACATAAGCAAGACTATATTGATACTTGTTCTCTCATGGGTTCTGATAAGTATGAGTTTCTTCTTTTCCTTCTACAAGGACATAATATTTTTAGTGGCCTTTGGCTCGACTTTAACAGTTTTGTTATTTGGAATTATATTTAGCATATTTTTGAGCTATATAGTAAACATAATAATGAACATTCTTGGCGGAAAGGGAAAATATTATGAGGCCTTGACAGCAACGACTTACAGCTCTTTGCCGATTTCAATTGGTCTTTTTATAATGTCATTAGTGTCTGCAGCATATCCCATGCTAGGAATGCTTTTAGGTTTCATTGTACTTGCAATAACAATAGCTTTAAGCTTATCAATTTACTTCAGGTCTATAAAAGAACTTTATTCTACTGACATGTTTACAACGTTTATAGGATTTTTAATAATAATTTATGTTTTCATGCTTTCAATCTACCTTTCAACTGCATTTTCTATGGGTTCTACATTATTTGGGAGTTTATTGCCTTCCTTTAGGGCTTAATAAAGTTGTGTAAAGGGTATTTCAAACTTTTCAAGAGCCTGTAAGAATTTTTGTTCAATTGCAGAATGATTATTATCTACAACGTATACAGTACGATTATTTTCATTTGCTTTTTTACACATAGATAAATCTATACAACTATTACCAATTACATCTTCTTTTCCAGAGTAGGCAGCTGCTTTGGCTATGCTGCCACAGTATCTTTCAAGCTTCCCTGTTAGAACTTTTCCAGTGAAGTCAGTCTGAAGTTTACTGCTGGCTGCAATCTTATAAAAAGGTACTTGATATTCTTTACAAAATCCTAAGGCAGTTGTTTCTTCAGTGCAAGTTAATATTGTTGTGTTTTTATCTCTTTTTCCCATTTCAAAAATTTTTGCAGAGACTTTACTTGGTTTTATAGGAGCCTTTAGTATTGAGGTAGGCAGTCCTTCCAAAAGCAATGCACCTTCTTCTATATGAAAACGTTGAGAAACTTCTTTTCTTTTTATAAATTGATTAAGAGTTTTAGCCTCGTACAAGTCTCTCCTCTCTTCTTCTATAAGATGACTAAAAATTTTTTTGGCATCAACTAATCTTCCAGCACAACCTGCATAGTGTAATGCAGCTATGCCGTCTGCCAGAGTGCCTTCGAGGTCAGTTACAACCATTTTCCCACCTAAAATAATTAAAAATTAAGCAACCAGTTAAATTTCAATCTAATTTGCAGGAGGATATTATAAAATCTCTTTCTCTGCAGCTTTAGCAACTGTTTTGCATAATTTTAAAAATGCTTCTGCATCTTTTTCATTTTCAAATATTATCTTCATAATTTTATTTATTTTGAAAACGTTAGGATATAAATATAACCACGACAAGAAACGGTTTACGTTAATTGTTGTAATTTAAATTATTTTCACTACCTTAAGTGGTTAGGATTCTATTTGCTCATCACTTTTCCATAGATTAGGCATGAAGAAGGTCGTTTTTGTTCCGCATTGCATATTGAATCAAAATGTAAGAGCCGTTGGTAAGGAGAAATCAAATGGAACAATAAAGGAAATTGTAAACTTCTTTGCAGAGGCTGAGGTTGGAATTGTTCAATTACCTTGTCCAGAGGTTGAGTTCGATGGTGGTTTGAACAGACAGCTAAAGACAAAGGAAAATTATAATAACGAGGTATACAGGAAGTGTTGTAGAGAAATTTCTTTGAAAGTTCTAAAAGAAGTGAGAGAGTATCTAGACAAGGAATACAAAGTTGTCGGAATATTAGGAGTTGAATTTTCTCCAACATGCGCAGTATATCGAATAGAGAATGGAAAGAAAATACTCCCAGGAAAGGGGATTCTGATGGAAGAACTGGAAAAAGAGATGCAAAAGGAGAATTTTCAGGTTCCAATAATTGCAGTGAATTTAAACAATATCTTCTCAACCTTGGAAAAACTCAGCCTCCTGCTAAAAAACTCTTGAGGTGATAAAATGTCAATAAGAATAGAAGAAAAAAGAGGTAAAACAACTGTTGAGACAGACTACTATGATAGCTTTGGGACTTCTCATTCTGCAGTTTATGACGATTCAGAATTAAGAGGTGGAATGAGATCCTTCGGAATTGAAAAAGTAGAGGTTAACGGAATTGACGATTCAACAGATGTTAGAGGCGCTATTCATGATGAGTTTGACAGGCAATTCAGAGAAAGAACAGGAAGGAATTATTTTAAACCGTGATTTCTATGTCATTGAACAAAAATTCTCCATCTTACATGAGAAGTTCTTACGAGAGAAGCCTTTATGGAAATGATAATTACACGACTTTTGAAAGGGAGTTTAAGATTGATGGAAAAGACAGGGAAGAAGTTAGAGCAGCTGCACCTTGGGTTAAAAAGGATGTGATGCCATGAGCTATGGGAAAGTTTATAATAAAAGCACTGTTCGTTCTGAAAGAGATTATTCGAGTGTAAGTGGCGAAGGTTCTGTCCATTCAAATGATTTAGAAACTGCCAGAGGTCTTGCTTCTGGTTTAGCCGAGTCTCTAGAGCATAGCAATGAGATCGCTTATGAGGCTCATAAAAAGAGGTGATTTAATGTCTGAATATTATGGTAAAATTAATGTAAATTCGGTTTGCGCAAGCAACAAGTATTTTTCTGCTATTCATGGTGACGCTAGTGCCAAGTCAAATGACTTGCCAATAGCAAGGGATCTGTCCAGCCACTTGCCTGACTTGTTAGACAAGGCAAACTCATACACATATGACTTGCAGAAGGGGAAATAACATGTATTCTTCTAAAGTCAGCAGCAGCATGACTATTGACAATAAAACAGGAGAAACTAGGTTAAATGATGTTGATGTTAAAGTTGATGGATTTAGCGATCCTGAATTATTAGAAAAGACAAAGCAGGATTATAATGCTGGCAAAGAGTCCAAAGAAAAGTATCATGCTAAAGAGTGGCCGGAAGAAGACTGGTACGAGATATACGAAAATATGATGAGAAAACTTTTGAGATGGAGAAAGATAAGTTATACAAAATAATAAATAGAAAAAACAAATTACAAAAATTAAAAAGATGAAAAATCATTAGCTTCTAGATCCGCTGAGAGTACCTGTTTGCTTGAGTGCAGTTCCGCCTACAGTGTAATCAATTTCAACAGTTATTGTATAACTGCTTCCTGAAGCTCCGCCTATAGCTCCTGCACAAGTAAGCGTCATTAAACCACTTGTTGGGAACTTTGTACCAGCTGTTATCAGTGCGTATCCTGTTACAGGGTCTGTTAGGGCACAAGATACTGTAGGTATTGCATTTCCATTAATAGCCTTAATGTCAGTTATAGTTATGTCTTGGCCAACTCTATTTTCTACTTGGAATTTTAGAGTTCCTACTGCATCAGAACTAAGATCCCATGGCTGAAGAACAGTGACCTGTGTAAATCCTTTGGATGATGGTCCCAAGAATCCTGCTGGCGCGAATATTCCATAGTATGCTAATACTCCAGCTACTATCAAAATAATCAATATGGCCCATCCGTAGGTCATTAGGTACTCAACTGCTGTTTGTCCTTTCATTTAAAATACCTCCTTTATTCAATTTTATTTCGTTAAGGTCATACTTAAAGGTTTCTATGGTTTTGATACAACTTTTAATTGATCTGCTTACATAACAAAAAATCCGCCGAATAATAGTCTGATTAAATATTGAGCTGCTATAAACACAATTAATGCACCGCATGTCAGTACTGGAATAAATTTTATGCCATTTTTCTCCTTTCCGGTTTGTATAAGTCCTATTATTAGTGAGCCGAATAAAGTTGTTACAGTTATAGCTGATGTAGCAAACCAAAATAATTGGTCTACAGTAATAGTTGGCGCACCTGCTTTTGATAGCATACCGCCTCCCATTGTAGTTCCTGTTGTTTTAACACCGCCTAATACCGTTGGTGACCAAAGTTTTGTCATTACTTCTACAAAAAACAAGCTTATGGCATAAAGGGCAGGAGCTCCTAATACAGCTGCAAAAAATATGAATATGGAATATGTTGTGACAGATGATTTAATTTCCTTTCTTAAGCCTTGAACGTTTCTTACGTTGTTTGAAGTCTCTTCAAGCAAATGGGCTAGTTCTCCACCGGATTCAATACCTTCTATTACTAGTCTAAATGTCTTTTCAAGCAAGTCAGATTTTATTCTTACTGACATCTCCATTAAAGCATCCTTGATAGGTTTTCCACCAACAGTCTTTGTACCAGCTCTTTTTAATTCTTCTTCGAGAATTCCAAATTCAGGCCTTGCTGCAAGCCAAATTGCTCTATCTACAGTCATTCCAGCTCTAACATTTGCTGACATTAATTGCAGAGCATCTGGTAAAACCTTTTCTATTTCAGCAGCCCTTGAGTCTGCTATTAGAATGATAGAGATTTGAATAATAATTAAAAGGAAAAAGCCTACTCCAATTCCCAAAAGAATTCCATTTATACCCCAGCCTATAAGCCAGAAATCAAATGCCAACACAAATCCTAAAAATATTGTAAAAAAGAAAGCAAATCCTATAAACCTGTCAATGATTTCTTCACTTATTCCAGCGTAAATCATTTGCTTCTTTAAAGATTCCTTATACTTTTTTGGTGTGAAAAATGCTAATTTCTCTCGAAATCTTATATTTTTTACTAGTTGAAGGTTTAGTCTTATCATTTACTCACCAAAGCAGGCCTTTTAGTTTTTATAATTCCCATGTAAAAGTACTGAAACACAATTAAGACTAATAATATCAAAGGAAAAAGAAAGTCTGGAATTTTCAGTCCAGCGAATGATGATAGAATTATAAGGAAAGTAATTCCTAGTGTCGGCATGATAACAGCAATGAGCATGTACATTAATGTGAACGGACTTAATTCTTGACCGTATCTTCTTATTGCTATTATTTGCTCTTGTGTTAAGTTTCTGACAATCGCTTCTAGAGCGGACGCCACGTCGCTTCCTGCTTTCATTGCATTGGTTATCTGCCATAAGGATCGACGAAAGTGAAGGGAGGGATTTCTTAATGAAGCTCTCTCTAGTGCTTTTATCTCAGGTATACCGGCATTTACTTCTTTAACGACAATTTTAAATTCATCGCTTACTTCGCCATAACCATCAGTCACTCCGATCATTGCGTTAAATAAAGGAACTCCAGATTTTATTTCTATAAGTATATGTTCTAAGGTATCTAACAAATCTTTTTCAAGTTTTTTAATTCTTCTAAATGCCACAAATTTAGGATATCTCATAAGATAAGAGAATATAAAAAGAGAAAATACTCCTCCAACAGTTAAAGGAAGGAAAAAATCAGGCTTTCTTAATGATATATAGCCTATGAGAAATATTATGGGCGTCATTACAAAAAAATAAAACACAGTTGTCAAAGCTACTATAGAAGCATATACCTTCGGATGCATTTGTATCTCAGCTTGAAAGAGGTCTAGTTTTAATGACGGTCTAGATTTGGCAATAACAGCACCTGCTTTTTCAAATATTTTTGCTTCTTTTATTGCCTTTCTTAATGGAAATGGTACAAATGGTATTATCATATTAAACAGCTGTTTTTAATTCTTCTGCGAGAGCTCTTCCAATAATTTCTTCAGGTTTCCCTTTAGCTTTAGCAATCTTTAATATTCTATTTTTGTCATGATAATATTCTGCAACAACCTTTCCTACAGTGTTAACTGTCCTTACGTTGTTGTCTAGCATCCATTGAAGTATCACTTCTTTTTCTTTAAGGTCTTCTTCCATTTGATCGTCTGTCATTCCTGTATGCAATCTTATCTCATTTATAAGTCTTATACTACTCCTTGCTCTTTCTATGGTGTCAGTGGTTGGTTTCCATCTATAAAGAATTTCCAATCTTGAACTAAATTTTCCAGCTTCACCAGGTATAAATTCTGCTACTTCTAAAGTCCTTCTTATCCCAAGTCTTCTATGTCTATACTGGACTATAACAAGATGCAAAGCTTCTAGCATACTTTCAGGAACATCTATAGGAGGATTTGTTAATCTTCTTAGAACCTGTTCAGCTCTATCAGCGTGCAATGTAGCGTAGACGCTATGTCCAGTGTGCATTGCTTCGAATAGTACCTCTGCTTCTCTCTGCCTTCTTATCTCACCTACTACTACTCTATCAGGTCTCATTCTTAGCGAGTTGATTAGCAAGTCTAGCATTGAGACTTCACCTTTTCCTTCAGGGTTTGGTTCCCTAGTCGTTAGGGGTATCCAGTGTAAGAAATCAGGTAAACGAAGCTCACGTGTATCTTCTATACTAATAATTCTGTGGTTTGGAGGTATGAAAGGCATAAGGGCGTTTAATACAGATGTTTTACCAGAAGCTGTTCCTCCTGCAACCAGTATATTCAGTTCATACTGCATACATAGCCACAGCAAAGCAGCAATTTCCTTTGTCATTGTTTTTTGAGTAGGATCAATAAAATGAATTATAGTCCAAGGGTCTCTTCTGAATTTTCTTATTGTTATAGTATTTCCTTTTGTTGATATAGGGAAAAGGGTAGCATTGACTCTGTCTCCAGTTATTAGGTGTGCATCCATTAGAGGATTTAGGTTTGTAATCTGTCTTCCAACTTTTCTACCAATAAGGCTTGCATAGTTGTATATCTGCTCTTCTGTTGGAACAGTGATGTTTGTCTTTAACCAACCCCATTTCTTATGAAACACCCAAACAGATTCAGCAGAATTATTAATAACAACTTCTTCAAGATTGTCATCATTTAGTACAACTTCTAATCTGCCCATTCCAAGCATTTCATGAACCAAAGTTCCAGCTAAAACATTCTTTTCCTTATCAGCAATTGCTGGAAGTTCTTGAAGTAATGCATTTTTAGCGCTTTCCAAGAACCTTTGTTTTATATCTTCCATTACTTTTGGGTCAAGGATTTCAGATATCTCAATTTTTACAATTTCTATTAATCTTTCTTTTAATGAATCTAAAACAGCTTGGGTAGCAGGTTCTATTGTTGGAAATTTTACCTCATAAATTGGTGTGTATTCCTCAGATTTTTTTACAACTTCAATTTTTGCAGGAACATCGTCAGCAACAATAACATAACTTTGTAAAGTTTCCATAAACTCACCTTTTCAAAAATTTGAATAATTTTTTATTTTGAACTTTATCCTTCTTCTCGCTTACAATACTTTTAATTTTTAATGCTTTCTCGTGCATTTCTCTTCTCTTTTTTTCAATCTTTTCTGTTTTTTCTTTATGCTTAGAAAAGATGTTTTTTAAGCCCAGCATAGATATTTTAATCTGTTTTTTAAACAACAAGCTAAAAAGTTTAATTTCGTTCTCCAAGTCTTTTATCTCATTTTCTATGATGTTCTTGTTTTCTTCCAAGTTTTTGATGCTTATTTCATGTCCTTCTATAGCTTTAATGTGTTCGTTTATTTTTTCTTCCATCTGTTTTATTTCATTCTTTATGTTTTCTATTTCACTGTTTATATTGTCCACTACTGATTTAATTTCCTCGGCCTTTTTAATTACCTCGATTCTCTTGCTTTCAAGCTCTTCTAGGTTCTTTATATTTTTATCCAATTCTTTTAGCTTGTTCTTAAGTTCGCTGTCTAATTTTAAGAAGTCTTTGTTACTTATTTCAATCTTATTCTCAACAGCTTCAATATTTTTCTCAAAATCTTTTGCTTTTTCTTTAACTGCTTCCTTCTTATTTATAAGTTCTTTTTCCTTTTTAATTAAATCTTTTTTATCCAAATTTTTTAGGATTATTTGAGGTTCGCCTAGTGCAGGATAAATTAGTTCTACAAATCCATGTTCTTCAAGAATTTTTACCCACTCTTCTATTTGAGCTTCATTTGTTTTAAGCAGCTTAGCAGCTTCGCTTATGGTTATTTTTTTCTTCTCAGATACTATTTTTGCTAATTCGTCAATTGCGGTTTGAATTAACATGTCTGCCATAGTTTTCCCTAATCAAATTAATTAGTTTGTTGCATATAAAATTAAGGTAGGCTGATTGAGATTTTGGAAGTGATGATTAGCAACTTAACTGGTCTGATTAAGCAGATCATTTATGCCATAATCATCATCAGTTAGATGGTCTATCCTAAACCACTGATAGACAGGATCAAGCGGAGGGTCATAACTTTTCGATTCATTTATAAGGTATCCGTGTGTGTTTGTCCAATACTGATAGTCTAAAACACTTGATGAAAGGCTAGCGATTATTAGATATGGTAAGTAAACAAATGACTCCAAACCATAAGGTTGATATTTTCCAGATAGAGTGACATTACCTTCTAGTCTATCTAAGAAACTTGCACCATTAGTAGAGGTGTGATAGTAGCCATATTTAATGTCAGAAGTCAGGTTGCTTAGGTTCCAAACTCCTGCAATCGGAGTGGTATTTTTATTGGTTTGGGATGCTTTTACAGTCTTAAAAATCGTTCCATTTGTTTTAATTGAATATAAAGGATCTTCCATTCCCTCTATTGAGACTGCAGCAGCTACGGACATGTTTTTTAAAATACCTATCTTAATTGTGGCGTCAGAAATGTTTAAATAAATCGTAGCGTTAAATAATACGCTAAAGCTGTCATTCTGAGTCACATTGATTGTTGCATTTTTAAACTCTACGTAAAATCCAGAATTTAATGCGATATCACTGATATTTTTTTCCCATGTTGTTAGATTTTTCTGATCAGGAAAAGGTTGAGTGCCGTTCAAAGTTCCATTTTCTAACATTTCAATCAATCTTGCAGGAGCATCGTCCAAGCCTTTTCCATTTGTTATAACCATGTCAACCGCAGCTATCAAAGCCCTCTTGCCATTTATCTGCAGAAATCTCATCAAATCTTCTTCTAAACTTTCTGAAAAATACTTTAATTCATCTGCCCTTATGTTAGTACCGATATTTTGGGGGATTGTGGTTTGTGAGTAAAAAATTATCAGGGCTAAAATAGGTATAGCAAACATAGCTATCATAACGCTATAAAACTGTCCTTTCATAACCAAACCTTTATTCTCACGTTTGCTGGGCCCCACATATATGGAACATGGCTTATGGTATTATTCTGGATAGTTACTTGATCAGATGCAAAATTCACATAATCGCCAATTAAATCAATAAGTCTTTGGTTAGCATCATTTGATGCACCTTCGCAAGTTTCATTTAAAGCGCCATAACCCACAGATCCTTTAACTCTTATTGTATAGATAATCCTATCATCTGGTGAACCACCAGTCTCATTAGCAGGAGCAAATCCAGTTCCTATTCCAGCAGAATTGTTACCAGTTGCTATATAGTTTACAGGGATTTGTACAATAAAGGGGTCTCCAAGAACATTATAATCGCTACCGTATTTTGATAAATTAAATATTGTATTCCAAACACCGGTATAATTTTTCACATGTAGTTTATGTGTCCAATATTGTGAAGAATAAGATGTAACTTTTGCATCAACTACTTTCACTTTATCAGACACATTAAACCAACCTTCTTTATATGGCATGTCAATACTATTATTTCCTGTTAAGTTTCCAAATCTTGGCGTCTCTATATTCAAAGATATTTCTCCATACTCGTATGGATTAAGTATAGGTGTATAGTTGAACCATATGTAAGAATCAGGATAGAGAGTATTGTCAAAAGTTATGTTTCCACCTGCGACTATTGTTTGCGATATATTATAAGTAATGTTTACTATATCCTGTGCTATACTTTTATAGATTTTTTCTAATTCAGTAGTATTAGTGCCAACATAAAAACGTGTGCAATTTGGTATCCAACCATTTGAACTACAATTCCAGCATGCTATTCTTTGAAGTGTATCGTTACCAGCACTAGCACCAAATGCGACAGAGTAAACAGCTATGTTGTTATCCCTTGCTTCGCATGATTTGTTTATCGCTTCCTGTCTGGCTGTGCTATCGCTGCAATCCCAGCCAGGTATACAATAGTTTGCTTCTCCATCACTCATAACAAGAATTGCTTTATAACGAGATTGTGTTATGTTAAGTTTTAGGTCAAACTTAGCAGATTTGGCATCGCTGTTATGTAATTTAACAGCTAAAACATTTTTGCCGTTTAAAAAATATGATTTGTTTATCACCGATTTTTCTCTAACAGTTACATCATCCACATAAAACCTTTCATTATCATCACTTGATTTAGAGCCAAATCTTATTGTGAAGTTTTCAACTTTTTTGTAAGAAGTGAGGTCAATTTCAGCATAATGATAAATATCGTCACCTTGATTAGGATAATATATATCTATTTGATGCCATTGGCCATCCCATATGCTCAAATCAGAGTATTCATTATCATCAAAATTGGAACTCATTCTCCAGTGGTATGAAAGTGTAGCGCCTGAACGCCCAGAAAGATTAACTTTTGTCTGAGCATATCCATACGAGTCCATATCCCTGAAAACAAGAACATCAGTTCCATTGTAAGCTGGATAACCAGCATAATTAGCCGTAACATAAATTCCATCCTCACCATAGACACTGGGATTTCCATTTCCATCGTCTATATACCAATATCCAGGTGAAATATTTAACATATAGCCATCTACGTGATTTTCACCACTAGCGTAATAAGTTTCAAAACCATCGTAGAAAATAGTAGAGGAATTCGGTCTATTCCAGTATGTTGCATTATGTATACTTGTGTCATTGTCAATCAAATTACCATTCAAGTAAACCTCAGCCCCATCATCTGATAAAACAAACAATTCACCATATTCAATAAAGTTCACATCATCTATTGTGAAATTTTTTCTGAAAAAATAATTGCCACCATTATTAGTAATACTGGTGTTAACACTTGGTGAGTAAGGATATGTATCAAAGCCTAAAATGGCAGTACCATTGCTCCAGCTAGAGTCATTATAACTTGTGTTTGTCCAACTGGTTCCGTTTTCATCGTTTGGTGGCTCGCCTGTTGGATATGAAGTGTTATACAACCAAATAGAATTATTTAAAATAATGGTTTGAACATATTTAGAATTTAACACTTCTTTTGTTGATTTGTCTATGCCACAAGAAATACAAGTACTACCACAGTTGTGGTCGTAACCATTTATTCTGCTAAGTAGTGTTGAAGAAATATTTGTTAATCCATTATTGCTACACACACGAGTTCCATAAGCAACTAATCCTACTCTATTTCCAGATACATTCAAGACCGTATTAACAAAACTTATATCAGCTTGCTTAGCAACCACTATATTTTCTTGATGACATATTGGTGGGGTGGCATCACACATTCCAGGTATGCCACAAGCAGAAATAACATCACAATCGCCCATACTACCTGAAAGGTCTGTTATAAGGACAGAGTCACTATATCCAACACCAGGCATTAACGCGAAGCCTTCAGTACCAAACCTTAGAGGTATGGTTTGTCTATTCAGTTCAGTATAATTTAATGTTGTGCTTAAGTTTGAATTATTCAGTGTTACTGTAATGTTTCCAGTTGCATCGTCGCTATATACTGTAACATTACCTATGGTCATGAAAACAGTTGCACCTAGAGTGTTTTTGTAGTGGAGATATGCACTTAAGTTATTCAAATCTCCAGGGATGTAGAAGGATGAATATAGATTTATTAGTCCTTTAATTCCTGGAAACCAAGAAATGTTTTCACCAAGACTTGTAGCCATTTGAGATGTGTTGTAAGTAACTTTTAAGTAGCCACCACCAATGTAATTATTTATGTATTTGTCAAAAAGAAATTCTATTGTATTGTTTCCAGGTTTAAAGTATGAACAGTAGGTAGGATTAAAAGTGGTATTGCAAATAACCCATTTATCAGCTCTTAAGTATCCTCCTTCAGCACTTCCTTTAGTATAATTTCCAGAGAAACTTCCATTTATATAAAGAGTAAAATTGTTACCAACATCCATTTCCATGTATGCTTCTGTTATATTATCAAAAGAAGGTAAATTCAAAATTGCTGTTATATTTCCATCGCCAACATAACCTCCAAAATAGACGTAAGAAGAATCTTTTTTCCCTCTTATGCTTGTTAAATATGCCATAGCAACACATCCGCTTACAGTCTTGTTAGATTCATAACCTGAAGCAATTCTTCCAGAAGAAATCTCTGCTGTTGATTCTAAGTAAGAATCAGATGAGTTATAGATATTATTATCATTTATCAGAAGTTGATAGCCTATGTTTTCAGGCAAAATGTCTCCTAAAATATCTTTTGTTATGTTCGCTGCTACCATAGCTGATGTTTCATTATTTTCCGCCCACAGCATTCCTATAACATCTATTGCCTTATAGTCCCAATAAATTTCACTCAAAATTCCACTTTGATTTAAATCAATAAGTAAAGTTTGGTTTGTAACCTCTCTAAGAGTTGATTTTGAAAGTATAATCAAAGAGTCTTCTGATATAAAATGCAGTTGTTGTGCTGTGTAAAAAGGTGATGATGGTTCTGTTCTAAAGAAGATTAAAAGAGAAATTATCGAAATCATTAATAACAATGCTATTACGGCATCTAAGGTAAAGACTATACCTTTCATATCCACAGTATAACCTCCATTGTTACTTTGGTTGCATTGCCTTCTAAATTAACTACCCCTAATCTTTTAATCAGTACAACTTGATCAGCATTAACAGCATCAATTCCGCAAGAATAACTAAAGCTAGGATCGCTTGGTTTTACTATTATGTTTTCAGTTGTATTTTTTAAAGATATGTAAAAATTATAATTTCCAGTTCCAAGCTTTACTCTTACAGTTTGATATTCTGTTTGTGTCATTTGTTTTAGTTCTTCAAACTTTGTTAAGTTGAATTTGCCAGAGTCATAAAGACCGATAATTTGTACATTAGTTGAATCCCAGTATTTAGGATAACCGCTTGTAGTTGCTAATAGACTTGCTACATTAATAGCTTTTGAATGCATATCGTTTCTAATATCAGTTTCATAAACATCTGTCTGTAAGTTTTGATAGTAAGCGATAATTATTGTTAATACAGTTAAAAATAATAGAATGCTTATCATAAAGTCTGAAGAGAATAATTCAGCTTTCATTTATTTTCACTATTCCATTTTCCCTTTGGATTTTGTTTATACCAGGAGTTACATTACCTTGAATGTTTTCTGTTTGTATATTATTCATAAGATTTTTCATTCCATTCCACTCGATTTTAACCATTCTTAAAGATTTATAAATTGTAATGTTATATTCATCACCGCTTACAAGTTTTTCAGGAATATAAAATTCTCTATAATAGCCCTCTATTCTTGTTGCAGTGTTTATTTCATTTGTTACAGTATCTAAAATATTTCTTGCATTTGTAAAGACCGTTGATTCATATATGTCAATATTGTTTACTCCTATTATGCCAGTGAAAAAAACGAAAAAAACTAACAAGATTCCTATAAAAATCATAAATTCAGTAGAAACTTCAGCTTTCTGTAACGTTAACATAGCTCCCCTCAGCCTTTACTTTTATCCTTTTTGTTCCTCCTGTAGATGGAAAATAAATACCACCTGTACTATTTTTTAAAATTGCTTTGGATTCTGCAATTATATCAGTACTACCAGAGCTAACATCAATTCTCATTATTATCATTTTATTAGAAAATTCTATTAAATGTACATTCTCTGGTATATAGATTGAAAGGGTTATTTGTGAAGGTTTCCCCTGTGTATAGACGATATCAGCAGCTTCAACAATTTTATTTACAGCAATTACAGCATTTGACATTATAATTTCTTCTCTGTTTCTTTGAGTCATGTCTTGAGCATAGTATGTTAAGAACGAGAGTGCTATAAGCATTAAAGAAAATAGCAATAAATACTCAATAGCAGTCTGTCCTTTCATAGGTAAAAATTGTTAAACCTTTAAGAAAAAGGTTACTCATAGTTAAATATATGAGTTTTGATATGAAAAATTCTTGGTTTTATTTGAAAGAGGCGATAGCAAAGGCGTTAGAAGTTGAAATAAAGGAAATAGAAGAATCTTTAGAGTACGGAGATTTTGCCTATCCTTGCTTTTCTTTATCTAAAAAACTTGATAAGAATCCAAATGAAATTGCTAAAGAAATAGCAGAAAAATTAAAAATAGACTTTATAGACGTAAAACCAATAGGTCCTTACTTGAATTTTTATGTGAGATGGAATGAATTCGGACAAAAGGTTTTGGATGAAGTCAATGAAAAATATGGTTTTAACAAATCAAATAAAACAGCTGTCATAGATCTTTCTTCTCCAAATCCTGCACATCCTTTTCATATGGGAACGACACGTTCTACAATACTTGGGGAAGCTTTGTCAAGAGTCCTAGAAAGCCAAGGGTGGGATGTTAAGAGATTTTGCTATATAAATGACTTGGGAAAGCAATTTTCAATTCTTTTGCTAGGCTATCAGATACTTGGAAACAATGAGACGCCTAAAGGCAAGCCTGACAAGTGGCTGGGAGACATTTACTTTAAGATAAATGAAAAAATAAGCGAAGATCCTACCTTAGAAGAAAAAGCAGAAGAATTGTTAAAAAGATATGAGAAAGGAGACAAGGAAATTAAGAAGCTTGCTGAAAAAGTTTTAAAGTGGTGTTTGGAAGGCTTTAAAGAAAACTGGGAAAGTCTTGGAATAAAGTTTAAAGACATATTCTTAGAGTCTTCTTCTAAGGAAGAAAGTCATAAAATAATAGAGCAATTAAAATCTAAAAATCTAGTTTTCGATTCTGATAATGCAACTGTTTTAAAACTCGAGCCAGAATTACCAAACACAATAATTCTAAGGTCAGATGGAACAGGGCTCTACTTGACGAGAGATATAGCTACAACCTTGTGGAAATTCAAAAAGTACAAACCAGACTTGAACATCTGGGTCGTTGCAGAAGATCAAAAGTTGCATTTTCAACAACAGTTAAAGACTATAACTTTGCTAGGAAACGAAGACTTGGCAAAGAAATGTTTTCATTTAGCTTATTCCATGGTCCTCTTAGAGGGAAAGAAGATGTCAGCAAGAAAAGGACATATGATTCTTTGGGACGATATAATTGATGAAGGATACAAAAGAGCTTTACAAGAAGTTGAGAACAGATGGAAATTAGATGAAAAAGAAAAGGAAAAAAGAGCAACTGCCATAGCGTTAGGCTCTATTGTTTATTTCATTGTTAAATATTCTCCTGAAAAAATAGTTAATTTCTCTTGGGAAAATGCTCTTAGATTTGAAGGTGACACAGGTCCTTATTTGCAATATACCTATGCAAGAGCAAATTCTATTTTAAGCAAGGCTAAACCAAAAAGCTTCGATGCAAAGAACCTAAAAGACGAGAAAGAACTGAAGCTGATAAAATTTATTTCCAAATATCCAAGCATTCTAGAAAAGTCTGCAAATGAGTTAAAGCCTCATATACTAGCAAACTATCTGTATGACCTAGCTGATGCCTTTAATGAGTTTTATCAGTTCTTACAGGTTTTAAATGCAGAAGAAAAAATAAAGAATGCTAGATTAAAATTGGTCGAGTCTGTTAGAACTGTATTTAGATCAGGTCTATACTTACTGGGCATACCGATTCTAGAAAAAATGTAAAAAATCGATATATTTCACTTCGAATCCTGTTGGGTCCATATTATTCTTCAGAGGGATGAGAGGATTTAAATTCTTTATATTCATTAATTTCTTATATGGAACCATCTAAAGAAAGATTTCGGAAGGAACTTAGATTTTATAATTATAAGTTATACCATGCTTTAATAGCGGCGGAACCAACGTATAGAACATTTTCAGAGTTGATAGAAGATACAGAAATTAGAGATACAGGAAATAAATATCCAGCACGATTAGGTTTCATACTTAGTGAAAACACAAGACTTGGAAGAATTAAAATGATTGAAGGAATAGATAAACCAATTTTAGGATATAAAATTTTACCTAAAGGCAAAGAATATTTAAATTTATTAACCGAGTCTATTTCATATTTTCAGAAGTTATTTAATACTGATATGATTACTCCTGAAATCGTAGAAAAGGCTTCAACAATTGCTGATAATTTTGAAAGAGCTCCTAAAATTGAGAATTTAAGAAAGTATGAATCAAGCCTTCAGACAATTCAAATTAAATAGATTTTTGTTCTATAAAGATAAAATAATGATTATGAAAGAAACAGTTCTTGATGAAGCTTCTTCAAAAGTTTCTTAAATTATGTGAATTTTAATAAAGACTGGACTTTTTCCATTGAGCTAAAAATATTATTTAAATTCACTCCGATGATTGGAATCTGGAAGTTCTTTTTTTGCATTTCCTTTTCTAGTTCTTCAATGAATATTCCCTTTCCAGGAACGCTTCTTCTTCCGTTTCTTATTTGATAGACACCGCACGTAGAAGTTAGTTCAACGCCTATAATTCCTAGAACATTATAACTCTTTCTTAAATAATTCTCTATCGTTTGTATTATGTTAATAGATAACTTTTGACAATTTGTCCTAAAACCATTCGTGTCATAAGATTCCTTAGATTGTGCCTTTCTATTAAGTCCCTCATTAAATTCTAATTGAGGGCAAGGTATCTGGATGATACCTACACCTGATTCACCAAATAATTCTAACAAATCTTTTACAGATCCGGGATATTTTTCTCCGCCTATGGGTCTTGCGTTTTGGTTTAGGATACAATGTGATACAAAGATTAATTTTTTGCTCCTTTCCATATTTATTAATTTTGTAAAGCTATCTTATATACTTACTCGCAACCAGTAGTAAAAGTAAAAGAAGCAACGGCAATTAACGTTTTTTCATAAGTTAGTATAAGGTTTATAAGATTTCAAAGAGTACTCCAGTTTAGGAGTTAAATTGTACTAAAGTGAAATCCATGGAGTCGCCAGAGTCTTTGTTAAGGCAATTAGGCTTAACAGAATATGAAACAAAAGCATGTATGGTTTTAATTAAAGTTGGAAAGTCGAATGCAGAAAGAATTTCTTCTATTGGTAACATACCTCTTCCAAGAGTTTATGACACCATGGAAAGTTTGGCTAAAAGAGGTTTGACTTCAGTTTCAAAAGCAAGGCCTCAAACATTTGAGATAATTAATTTAAAGAAATTCTTTGAGATTTTAAAGTCTGATGAGAAGAGGGAGATAGAACAAAGAATAAAGAGCATAGATGATGTTTCTTCCAAGTTCCTAAAAGTAGTTTCATCGATACCACAGCCAAAACAGGAGATGACTGATAGCAGTGCGCTATTGACTTTAACAAAGAGAAGTGCTAACATTGAAGAGATATGGAATAGGCTTCATGAAGAAACGAAAAAAGAATTTCTAGTTTTTGCAGGAGACGCCTCATGGATAAATCGTAGAGCACTTGAGATAAAAAAACTTACAAGTAAAAACATAAAATATAAAGTAATTTGGTTCAAATGCATAAAAGAAGTTTTACCAAATATTAAAAAAGCAATAAGGGCAGGTGCCGAATTAAGATGTTATGATGATTTTTCAAATGACCTGAGGGGAATAATTTCTGACAAAAATAAGATATACCTTATACAAAAATTACCAAAACCTGGTATGGAATTTAATTTCAGAGAAGGAGCTCTATGGGGTGACGAGTTTGCAAATTATATTGGCACTTTAATTACAAGCAACACGATAGCAAAAGTTTTTAGAGAGTATTTTTATTTTCTTTGGGAAAAGTCGACACCCGCTGAGGAAGTTTTCAAGAAATTCAAGTAGTTGTTTTATATGGTAACCAATAATGAAAAACCAATAGGCGAAGATACCGGCAGCATTAGGCCTAGCATTGCTGTAAGAAAATTTGCAGCCGATACTGTTGAGTATTCAATGTTTGGTTTGGATCAAATCGTATCTAGATTGCCTTTGATGAACAATGCTGCAATCAGTGCTGCAAAAAGAATAACTGAAATTAATTCATTAGTTATGTCTGGGAGTTTTAGTAGAACTTCTCTGAAAGAGAATATTGATGAATATGAATCTGTCACAAGAGGAATAAAAGAGAAAAAAGTAGATATGATAACTTATTCAAAATATATAGATAAATTATATAAAATTGGTCACGACGTAGATTATGCCTTAATATTAAAGAGTAGAGAATTACCGGCTACAGAGGAAGAAAGTTATCGTGATAGTAAAAGGACAGAATTTTTAAGTCAATTGCCAGTAGAACCCTTTTCAGGCTTGAATAAGAAATTTTATCCAGATGCTCATTGGAGTTCTACTATTTTAGAAAGACAATTTGAAGCAATGGTTAAAGAAGCTATTGAAGAAAGAGGAAGAAGAAGTGAAGATGATTATGCAAAATACATAGAAGAAAGAGAAAGAATTCTTGGTCCTATTTTAGATGATAGACCAACAAAGGATAAAGTTCCAGTTGTTCTTTACATGCCAAAGCCAATTGAATCCATTGAAGAAAAGATAAGAAGAGGAACCTTAAGAACCAAAGAAAATTGGGATAGCACTACCTGGGCAGAGGCTATGGATTCTTTTGAAAGACTATTTCCTGAGCAGCATAAGGAAGAAATAGCTAAAATCCAAGAAGAAATTAAAAAAGATTTTTATGGAACAGTATCAATTTTAGAAACAGGTTCATCAGTTCTACAAAGATTAGGCTTAGTTTAAAACTTTATAAATTCTTGTCTTGTAAACTGATATTATGTCACTAAAGGAAAGAATGAAAAAAATTGGTAATTGCCTATGGGAATTGCCAAAGGATGCAAAGCCAGGAATGAGAGTTCCAACATGGTTTTTTCTATCAGAAAAGCTCTTGAAAGAAGTAGAGGAAGGAGCAGTTGAGCAGGCTGCGAATATTGCTTTCTTACCAGGAATTTACAAGCACGCAATAGCCTTGCCTGACATGCATTTTGGCTATGGCTTTCCTATTGGCGGAGTAGCTGCTTTAGACTTTGAAAACGGCGGACTGTCACCAGGCGGCATTGGCTTTGATATAAATTGCGGCGTCCGATTGCTAAAAACAAATTTAACAGTAGAGCAAGTAAGACCAAAATTAAAAGAACTGTTAGAATCAATTTTCATTAATGTTCCTTCAGGTGTAGGAGAGACAGGAAAATTAAAATTAAGTTTCTCAGAATTAGATGAGGTTCTAAACAATGGTGCAAGTTGGGCTGCTGAAAAAGGCTATGGAACTGAAAAAGATCTTGAATATTTAGAAGAGAGAGGATGCATGAAAGGCGCTGATGCAAGTAAAATCTCTAATGAAGCCAAGAAAAGAGGAGCTCCACAGCTGGGAACCTTGGGTGCAGGAAATCATTTCTTAGAGATTCAAGTAGTTGATAAAATATTTTCTCCAGAAGTAGCAAAAGTATTTGGTATTGAAAAACCAGGACAGGTTTGTGTTATGATTCATACAGGTAGCAGAGGCTTTGGCCATCAGGTCTGCACAGATTATCTAAAAATATTAGAATCAAAATTTAGAGACGAAATAAGCAAGTTGCCAGATCGAGAGCTTGTTTATGCGCCATCAGGAACGAAGGAATGTGAAAATTACTTTTCATCTATGGCTTGTGCTGCTAATTATGCTTGGACAAACAGACAGATGATCATGCACTGGATTAGAGAATGCTTTACAAAGATTCTAAGAATGAAACTAGAGGACATAGGACTAGAGGTCATCTATGACGTAGCTCATAACATTGGAAAAATCGAGACTTATGAAATAGATGGTGTCAACAAAAAAGTTTTTATTCATAGAAAAGGTGCAACAAGAGCATTTCCTCCAGGGCATCCTGAGATTCCTAGCTTACATAGAAAGGTTGGACAAGCAATTATCTTGCCAGGTTCAATGGGGACTGCCAGCTATCTGCTTGTAGGAACGGAAGCAGCAAAAGAGACATTTTATTCAACTGCTCATGGAGCAGGCAGAGTCCAGTCAAGATCAGGTGCATTAAGAAGTTTGAGAGGAGAGCAAGTCAAGTCTGATTTGGAAAAAAGAGGAATTCTAATTAAAGCTGCTTCCTGGAAGGTTATTGCAGAAGAAGCTCCACAAGTTTACAAGGAGATAGACGAAGTTGCAAAAGTAAGCGATGAGGCAGGGATTGGAAAGAAAGTGGTAAGATTTGTTCCAATCGGCGTTATCAAAGGATAATTTTTTGTCGGTTAAGTCCGGCCCCCTGCATCTTATCTGAAGCTTCCTTTAATTTTCTTGAGCTTATGCGTGTGATACTCGCACTCATGACAGATCCATTCATTATTAATAAAATCCAAGCTCATATTTCCGCAGTTCGGACATTTTCTTTTCATGAAATCATCTTTTTATATTAATTATTAATTAATAAGTTTATGAATCATCCTTTTAAGATAGGTTTTTGCTTCGGTTTGACATCCGGGATAATTACGACTCTAGGTCTAATGGTAGGTCTACACGCAGGTACTCACTCTGCTCTTGCAGTCATTGGTGGTGTCCTTACCATAGCAATAGCAGATGCATTCTCAGATGCATTAGGGATTCATATTTCCCAGGAATCTCAAGATCACCACACTTCAAAAGAAATATGGGAATCTACCCTCGCCACATTTTTATCAAAGTTCTTCTTTGCATTGACATTTCTAGTCCCTATATTTTTATTTCCAGACTCGCTTACAAATGCAATTTACTTGAGTGTAGCTTGGGGACTAACTATGCTTGGGGTTCTAAGTTTTATAGTCGCTAGATATAGAAAAGAAAAACCTTGGAAAGTTATTCTAGAACACTTGGTCATTGTTCTAGTCGTTATAATTATAACACATTATGCTGGAGATTTGATATCAATGACCTTCATCTATACTAAGATTTAAAAAAGTCGAAATTCTAACTAAGTTAGATTAAAATGAATAAGACAATAGAATGCTTAACAAAGGCATTTATTGGTGAGAGCCAAGCAAGGAACAGATACACAATTTATTCTAAGACTGCGAGAAATGAAGGCTTTGAACAGATAAGTGAGATATTTCTATTGACAGCTGACAATGAGAGAGAACACGCCAAGTGGTTATTCACACTAATCAACGAATTGAAAAAGAAAAGCAAAGAAAAACTAGACGATATCAAAGTCGAAGCATCAGCTCCAACAATACTTGGTACTACAGCAGAAAATCTAAAGGCAGCAATTGCTGGAGAAAACTATGAACATACAACGATGTATCCAGAATTTGTGAAGATTGCTGAGAAAGAAGGTTTTCCAGATATAGCTAAGAGAATCAGGTCAATCGCAATGGCAGAGCAACATCATGAAGAGAGATATAAGAAAATCTTAAAGGAAGTAGAAGCTGGAACAGTATTCAAGAAAAGCAAGGAAGTTTGGTGGGTTTGCAGAGAATGCGGCTATGTTCACTTTGGCAAGCAACCTCCAGAAAAATGTCCTTCATGCGATCATGCAAGAAGCTTTTACCAAGTTAAATGCGAGGAATATTAATTTTTAAGTGCATAAAAATTAATTGATAGATGATAGTATGGAAAATAAATTTTATTTGCTTCCCAAATTACCTTATGAGTACAATGCTTTAGAGCCATTCATATCTGAAGAGCAACTAAGATTGCATCATAGCAAGCACCACCAGGCATACATCAACGGCGCAAACGCAATACTTGAGCTTTTGGATAAGGCAAGAGGTGAAGGAGCTGATCTGGATATCAAGTCTACTTTGAAAGCATTGTCCTTTAACATAGGTGGTCATATTTTACATTCTTTATTTTGGAACAACTTGGCGTCAGTTGAAAGAAACGGCAGCCCTAGCGAGGCTTTGAATGAAGCTATAATCAATGAGTTTGGAAGCTTTGAAAGATTCAAGAAGGAATTCACCCAAGCAGCTATTAGCGTGGAAGGTTCTGGTTGGGCGGTACTAGCTTTCTGCAGGCAGACTAAAAGACCAATAATAATGCAGATTGAAAAACACAATGTAAACGTCTACCCTATGTTCAGGATTTTAATGGTTCTAGATGTCTGGGAGCATGCATACTACCTTGACTACAAGAATGAGAGGTCAAAATTTGTGGATGCTTTTTGGAACATACTTAATTGGAATGAAGTTAATCAAAGACTGGAAGAGATTTTAAACAAATGATTAAGAGGTGTTAACTATGATGTCACAGATACCAGCTAATCTTAGCAAGTTAAAAAAAGGAGAGATCGATAAGGAAATAGCTAGAGTAGGAATGATAGCCGAGCTAGATGCAATAAATCTTTATGAGCAGATGGCTTCTCTGGCAGAGAGCGAAGGCATAAAGAAAATTCTCTTAGATATTGCAAAGGAAGAAAAAACGCACATGGGAGAGTTTCAAACCTTGTTACTAAGAGAAGATGCTGAACAAAAAAAGGAATTGGATGCTGGAAAGAAAGAAGTTGATGAGAAGATTTAATAAGATGAATTTATGAGAAACAGAGTTGTAGGAATTTTAGTAATTGTAATTGCATTGCTTATTGGTTTCATAATATATTCATTTAATCAGGCAATGACAAGCATCATAAATGCTTCATGTTCTCATGGTCCAAGTTGCCCGATGTGGGGAACAATAGAATTTCAAACAAATGTCAGCATAGGCATAATGCTGTTTGTTATCATAATCGGTTTGTACTTGATTTTTTGGGGTAAGGAAGAAAGAATAGTCACAAAAATCAAAACATTCAAGACGCAGGTTGAACCAAAGAAAATCACAAAGGAAAACTATCAAAAAGTTATGAGTACTCTTAATCAGCATGAAAAAGTTGTACTCCAAAAAATAATCGAGGCTCAAGGGACGATATTCCAGTCAGATTTGGTGGATAAGACAAAATTCACAAAAGTTAAAGTAACTAGAATCCTTGATAGATTAGAAGGTAAAAGACTGATAGAGAGAAAAAGACGCGGCATGACAAATGTCATTATTTTAAAGCAATGAAACTAGTTTCATACAATGGTTGATAAGGTGTTTCATCTTTCTATTTCTTATGAAGAATTATTTGTCTTGTGAAAACAAGTTCAAAATGCCAATTACATCAAGAAGTGCGCCTGGATTTAAAATTTACTGGAGTAATCTAGGATACAATCCGAATTATGTTTGGAATATACTTCATCAAAAAATAAGGTGAGTAAATGGATAATCAAGATAACGAGAATCAAAATTGTTGCCAAAAAAACGAGCAAAAAGAAAGTAAAGGATTAAAATCCGGAATTATATACGGTCTGATACCGCATGCAGGTTGCATAGCTTTCATAATAGCTTCAGTGCTTGGAGTTACAGCAGCCACAGAACTTTTCAAACCACTGCTGCTAAATCCTTACTTCTTTTACATACTCGTGGCTCTATCTTTTACATTTGCAACTATATCCTCAGCTATATATCTAAGAAAAAACGGTTTGCTATCATCAAACGGAATTAAGAGAAAATGGAAATATCTTTCAACTATGTATGGGTCAACCATAGGAATCAACCTGTTGCTTTTCATGTTAATATTTCCATTACTTGCGAATGTTTCAGTAGCTCAGCCTGTGACAGGAAATACCTTAGTAGCAAATAATGCGTTGTCTTCAATTAAACTAACAGTAGACATACCATGCTCAGGACACGCACCTTTGATATCAGATGAACTCAAGAAAATAGATGGAGTTTCAAGTGTTCAGTTCAGTCTTCCTAATGTTTTTGATGTTAAGTATGATTCCTCTAAAACATCAAAACAACAGATAACTTCTTTAGAAATTTTTAATACATACAAGGCTACCGTTCTGACTGAGTCTGCTGCTCAGCAGGACGTTCAGCAATACAATCAAACAAGTCAATTGACAAATGAAGGTTTTTGCGGAGGAAATTGCAACAGCAGTTGCGGTTGCGGGCATAGATGATATAAAAGTGCAAAACAAATCTTTATTCAGGCGTTCTATGAAAAAAATATCAATCCCTATATCAGGAATGCACTGCGCTTCTTGTGCACAGAACATTGAAAGATCACTTAGAAAGTTAAAAGGAGTTAACAATGCGAATGTTAACTTCGCAACAGAAAGGGCAACTGTTGAGTTCAACGAAAAAATAATAAGTGAGAATAAAATATTTGAAGCTATAGAAAAATCAGGCTATACTGTAATTAAAGAAGTTGAGGAGACTATAGACAAAGAAAAGATGGCTAGAGAAAGTGAAATCAGAAAATTGAAAAATCTTTTTTTATTTTCATTAGCATTGTCCGTCCCAATATTCATAATTTCTATGGTTCTTGAATGGCTAGGCGTGATGATACCAAACAAAAATATTATACTTTTCTTACTGGCAACACCAGTTCAGTTCATAGCCGGATATGGTTTTTATAGAGGGGCATTTTCAGCATTAAAGGCAAAAAACTGCAAGCATGGATTCGCTCATATCAATAGGTACTAGCGCTGCTTATTTTTACAGCTTGTTTGTAGTGTTTTTTCCTAAAGCTTTAGGAGAGCATGTTTACTTTGAAACTTCTGCTGTCTTAATGACTTTTATTATTTTGGGCAAGTTTCTTGAAGCAGTAACAAAAAGCAAAACATCAGAAGCAATTAAAAAACTCATAGGCTTACAACCAAAAACAGCCACAGTTATTAGTAATGGAAAAGAAATCCAAGTTCAAATAAAAGACGTTATGATAGGAGACATTATAATAGTAAAACCTGGACAAAGAATACCAGTTGACGGTTTTGTTTTAGAAGGACTGTCTTCTGTTGATGAGTCTATGATCACTGGAGAAAGTATTCCAGTTGAAAAGAAAAAGGGTGATAATGTAATAGGCGGAACCATGAATAAGCATGGCTCATTCAAGTTCAAGGCAACAAAAATCGGCAAAGACATGGTTCTTAGCCAGATAATAGAATTAGTTGAAGATGCTCAAGGAAGTAAAGCACCAATACAAAGACTGGCAGATAAGGTAAGTAGCTATTTTGTTCCAGCAGTTTTGATTATCTCTATTTTTTCATTTTCAATATGGTACTTTGTTTTTGGACAGACATTTGTTTTTTCGCTCAGCATTTTTATATCAGTTCTAATAATTGCTTGTCCTTGCGCTTTAGGATTGGCCACACCAACTGCAATAATAGTCGGCACTGGAAAAGGCGCTGAGAACGGTATTTTAATAAAAGGTGCAGAAGCTCTTGAAAACATTCATAAAATAAATGCAATTGTCTTTGATAAGACAGGCACCTTGACCAAAGGAAAGCCAGAACTAACAGACATAATAGAATTAAACAAAGTAAATAAAAAAGAGATTTTAAAATATGCTGCTATTGCTGAGAAAGGTTCTGAGCATCCGCTTGCAGAAGCAATAATTAATAAGGCAAGGAGATTGAAGATACCAGATGCGACTTCTTTCAAAGCTATACCTGGATATGGAATTCTAGCCAGATATAACAGGAGGACTATACTTTTTGGAAACAGAAGCTTGATGAAAAAATATAAAATAAGAACTGATGAGGTCGAAGGAAAGTTAAGCGATTTAGAGAACGAGGGAAAAACTGTAATGATCCTTGCATTAAACAAAAGATACGTTGGTTTGATAGCAGTTGCAGATACATTGAAGGAATTCTCTAAAGAAGCTGTTAATAGACTTCATAGGATGAATAAACAAGTTATTATGATTACAGGAGACAACAAAAGGACAGCTGAAGCAATAGCCAGTCAATTAGGTATAGATTCTGTTTTAGCTGAAGTTTTGCCCAAAGACAAAGCAAGAGAAATAGATAAACTGCAGAAGAAAGGCAAGATTGTAGCAATGGTTGGTGACGGCATAAATGATGCGCCTGCTCTTGCAAAAGCTGATGTTGGAATTGCAATTGGTGCTGGAACTGATATTGCACTAGAGACCGGTCAAATAGTTTTAATAAAGAATGATCTTAGGGATGTTGTAACTGCCATCGACCTCAGCAACTATACTATAAAGAAAATAAAGCAAAACTTATTCTGGGCATTCTTCTACAATTCCATATTAATACCAATTGCAGCAGGCTTATTCTATCCATTGACAATCAATCCGATGATTGCAGGTGCTGCTATGGCTTTTTCTTCTGTTAGCGTTGTTTCAAACTCTTTGTTAATGAAAAGATACAGAAAAAGATTATAATCAAATATCAACTATAACTCTAGCTCTCCATTGATTGCCAGTTTTCTTTACTTCCAACTTATGATAAGTACAAGCTTTAACAGCTGTTCTAGTCTCATGTCTTTTCAAATCAATTTTTTCTCCGCTACATGTTGCGTCTAAATTAAACTTCTCATCAACTTTTACGTCAAACTTGCTGAAAGCTAAATTCTCGCCGTCTACGTATATTAGCAACTCATTTAGCCAATTGAACATTAAAGAAACCAAGTCATCTCCATCTACTTTAATTTCTCTTTTTGTTTTCAGCTTTATCTGTTCTGTGTTTATCATTACTTCAAAAAAAGCCAAGGCTGCATTCTCAAATAATTCGTTCAAGTCCTTGCCGTAAGCAACAAAGGCAACGTCAGCGGTTGTTATATCAACAAACTCAAATTTCTTCATAATAATTAAATATATTTGATTGATTTATAAATTATGAAAGATATACTAAAAGTGTGATTTTATGCCAATAAGCACAGCTCCATATAGAAGAAGATATGCTCATACAAGTACTAGGGGAAGCGAGGGAACTGTTACTTGTACATTTTGTAAGAGACGGGTTCCTAGATGGAAAGCTTTTGTGAAGTATAGAGGTTTTAGGATAAACGATCCGACTCTTATGAGGCAGATACCAAGATACAATATTCACACGTTTTCGCAAAAAATATATGTCTGTCCAAGCTGTGCTAGAACTAGAAAAATAGTCCAGCCTGGGAAGAGCATGAGGAAGAAGCACCTTAATTTTTAAAAGGTTTAAAATTCTAATAATTATGTGATTTTATGAAGGTTATTGAGACAAGGCCTGTAAGCATGGCAGAAGCCAAGGATATTTTATCTAGTCGTGAAAAGAAGAAAGAACTTAGCTACGAGCAGAAGCTTGCTTTAGAGCATCTGAACAAATTTACTAAACTTAGCCCTGAACATGCAAAGAAGCTATTAGAAGAGCTGTCTGGCGTACTAAGAATGTCTCAAGAAACCATGGTTCAAATCCTAAACTTTTTGCCTAAGAACGCCGACGAACTAAGGATGATTTTCTCCAGAGAAAAGTTTAGTTTAAAAGAGGACGAAATAAAAAAAATTTTGGAAATAATTAAGAAATACAGTTGATTGATATGCAATTTCTGAGAGATGAAAATGTTATAGTATTAGAATTCCTTCCGAGGGGTCACTCGACAGGAAGGCAGGAACCAATAGCACAAGCCATAGGCGATAAGTACTTCTCTTTATTAGAGCTTGTTGTGAGAAGGGATGTTGATTTGAAGCCAGGCGATAGTGTCTACATCGGTGAGTCAAAGAGAGATAAAATAGACCACATAAAGAGGAGAATATCTATTAATGATTTAACTTCTTTCGCCAAGTCTGAATTGCCTTTCGTAGTTGAAAAGCTTGTAAAGGAAAATGAACCTAAGTTTGTTAATTTTTTCAACAACGCTCAACCTATTTCGACTAGATTCCATCAGTTAGAACTTATCCCAGGGATAGGAAAGAAACATTTATGGGACATAATTGAAGAAAGAAAGAAAAGCCCATTCACAAATTTTGAAGACATAAAGAAAAGGATAAAGTTAATGCCTGATCCAGCAAACTCAGTTATAAAGAGGATAATGGAAGAGCTAGAAGACGATGAAGTTAGATTTAGACTGTTCGTGGCTGGTCCAGTCAAAAGATTCTAGATTTTTATGGATAAGATAAGAGAGATGCAGTTGTTGCTAGCAAAAATTCCTAAAGGCAAAATCTCTACTTACGGACTTCTTGCGAAGAAGCTTAAAGTACATCCAAGATATGCTGGGAAGCTCTTGAGTAAGAATCCAGACGGTGTTAGATATCCTTGCTACAAGATCATACGTTCTGATGGGAGTTTAGGCGGCTATACTTCTAAACACGGTGTAAAGGACAAGATAAGAAAACTTAGGAAAGACGGCATAGAAATCAAGAAAAATAGAATTGACTTGAAAAGATATCTTTTTAAATTCCGATAGGTTTAAAAGCTTTCACTAGTTAGTGATAACTTTATATATCTTTCTATTCATATTATAATTACGAGTTAGTGACAAAGGTGTATATGTGTTTCAATTTCCAAAAGGTGAATTTGTGTTTAGAAAACTCAAGCCTCAAAGGCCAACTGTAATTAGAATAGGAGATATAGTTAAGACATGCTATTATTATAGAGGTACGAAGACTTGTCTAGGACCATTATGTTTTTGGCCTAGGGTTGGTAAGTGCTCCATATACAACAAATTAAAGCCTAGATTTACCGCAAAGTGATTGTGGTAAAATGAAAATAATGTTCGATGAGAAAAGAAACGTTTGGAAGATAGAGTTAGAAGATAAAAGGCATTCTTTGAATACTACTGATTTCCTAGTCTTGACTGGGCTAAGGGATAGGAACGATAGGAAGTTTCATAATCTTTCTGAGCTAGTGTTTACAAGCAGATTGGCAGAACCTCATTTTAAAAAGGGTTTGAGTAACCTCAAGAAAACTCCTCTAGTCCATTCAAAAAGAAATGCTTATAGAATAAGTGACATTGGAGAGAAAGTTGTGGATATGATTAGGAAAGATCAAGTTGAAATAAGTTCTAAAAGAAGCTTAGCTTTTAGCTTGGATAATTTAAAGAGATTCTTGGGCTTTGAAGCCGAATAAAACTTCTTTCAGACTAGCATCAGTTTTTATTGCAGTTGGACAAAAATGTGTTCTAGATACTTTAAAGCCTTTAGATTTTAACTTCTTCATCAAAACTTCAATTCTCGGTGGTTCCTTCTTAAAAATTTTTGCTAAATGATGCAAATCATAATAGAAAGTAGGCATTTCAGCTTCTTCTATTATAAGTCTTAACAATTTTTCCTCTTCTTTTTTGAAGTCTCTTTTTTTAACATCTGCTAGAACTTTTTTGCAGAAGACTTTATCAGAGATATTTCCTATGAAAATAGGTCCAATTAATTTGAAGTCTTTTCCGCAAAAACACTTTTCTCTAGTTCCAATCATTCTATTTCCGCAAGAGCAATAACTAACATATCTAAAGTTCTTTAACAGGTTAGAAATTTTTCCAGCATGCTCTATTCTTCCAAAAACACGATAATAATGCTTTGAGGCAAAAGACAGCACTGGAATAAAGGCTCTGTCATATCTTGCTAGAGCTAGAATAATAAAAGAAATCAGGATCCTTATTCCTAGTTCGTTGTAGAACTCGGTCTTTATTGGTTTTATTCCATATTTCCTCAAGCCAGCTTCTGGATAAGTTCCTGTTAATGCTGCTTGGTCTGTTGATGTTACAGCTAAGAAGCCTTTATGATAAATAGAACGGGCAGTGCTATCCGTGTATATGTTCGGGCTTCCGAAAGGGTCTAAATCAATAACAATGAAAACATTTTTTCTAAGTAAGATATTAGCATCTTCCTTGCTTGCTATGCATTTATTACCAAGCTTGTTCTCTTTAATGTTTCTTCTAATTAGTTTTATTGCTAGAGGATTCTTGTCATTTAAAACAACTTCTTTTATTCCAGAAACTTCCTTTGCATATCTCAATCCTCTTATCCCTGTTCCTGACAATGCATCGCAGACAGTTATTTTATTCTTAAATTCTTTTTGAAAAGTCTGCAAGGCTGACACAGACAAGTCTCTGTTTAATTCGCCTTCTGGATTGTAAAACACAGAAGCATCATAAATCCTTCCTTCAGGAGCAAAAAATGTAACTTTTCCCTCTTGGACTTTTTTAAGTTTCATAAGACTATTTTGTTCTTTGAAAATAAAAAGTGTTAACATAACGTCGTAGTCGATTTAAACATTTATAAGCTTTTATTCTAAATTAGCCTACGGTGGTATGATGGTTGATATTCAAAAGATGCTTGCAGAACAAGCACCAGTAATCGATAAAATAATTGAGAAATGGATTCCTAAACAATATGATGATAACACTATGAAATTCATTTTTGGAGAAGCAAAATACAAGTATAATATAGATTGCGCAAACAAATCATTTGCCGAGCCTATATGGGAATTTTTAAACAGAGGCGGAAAAAGATGGAGGCCGGCTTTGTTCTTGATGGTTGTTGAAGCCTTGGGCGGAGATAAAAACAAGGTTTTTGATTTTGTTGTAATACCAGAGATTATCCATAACGGCACTTTACTTCACGATGATATTGAAGATAAAAGTGAGTTGAGAAGGGGCAAATCCTGCACTTACATACTTTATGGTGTAGACGTTGCAATCAATACCGGAAACGCGATGTACTACTTACCTTTATTGCCTTTGATTAAGGCTAGGGATAAATTTGATGCAAAGATTCTCGTTAAGGTTTATGAAACTTACATTAGGGAAATGACAAATCTTAGTCTTGGTCAAGCTATGGATATTTCATGGCATAATGGAATGTGCAACGCAAACAATCTAAGTGAAGATGAATATCTGCAAATGTGTGCTTACAAAACTGGGACATTAGCCAGAATGTCAGCCAAGATAGCAGCTATTCTTTCCAATGCAACAGAAGAGCAAATAAATATTATAGGAAATTATGCTGAGACTGTTGGTATTGCATTCCAAATACAGGATGACATTCTAAATTTGATTGAAGGTGAATTTACGAACAAGAAAGGCTTAGGAGAAGATATAACTGAGGGAAAAAGAAGTCTACCCATCATTCACACTCTTAATGCAGCAAGTTCAGAGGATAGGGAAAGGCTGATAGAGATTCTTAACATGCATACAACAGATCAAGACCTAAGAAACGAGGCAATAGCAATAATAAAGAAATATGATTCAATAGAATATTCAAAAGAAAAAGCAAGAAGCATGATTTTAGAAGCTTGGAGCGGTGTGGACAGAATTTTAAAACCATCTCCTGCAAAAGAAAAACTAAAAGCTTTTGCTGATTATCTGGTCGAAAGAACAATATAATTTTTTCTTTATTTTATAAAATTAAGAGAGGCTATAATATGATAGAAAGAGAACCTGAACTAACTGTAAGAATCTCCGGTAAAAGACCTGTACGTCTATATAATGAAGGTAGCTATCCATCATTTCGTGTGACAACTAACGAAGTTATAGTTCAAAATGTTGTGAATACTTTTGAAGATAAAATAAGCGAATATTTGTGGGACGGTGAAAAGCTTGACCTTCGTCGCATTCCTTTCATTAAACCATTGGAAATCAAAGTGGAAGGAGTTCCTTCAAAGATTAAAGGTCCAAAAGGTTATACAGCATATAAAAGTTTAATAATAACTACAAATTACGATAATCTTAAGATAAATGGCTTAAAGACTGATGAAGGATATGTAGCTACATTTAATCCTCCTGTAGATCATTGCACAGCACCACCAGCTCTATTTTCTGATTTTCAACAGTATGTCAGAGAAATGACTGGTGCAAAAAGGCTAAAAAGAGAAAAACCTGAGACCATACTATTTAGCGTTGTTTAAAATTTGATAGATATGATAAAAGCGTCTGCTCCTGGGAAAGTCATTTTGTTTGGAGAACATGCTGTAGTTTATGATGGTTTAGGAATTGCTGCAAGCGTTGGGAAAAGATGCACTGCTATAGTAACTTCTAATGAAGAAGATTATGTCTTTTTAGAAATTAGGGGCTTGGATTTGAAAAAATCTTTAAAGAAAAATGAGCTTTTTGAACTTTATGATGTCGTTACTAAATTAAAAAAAGAAAATAATTTTGATGAAATAAAAGAAATTCAAAGAAAAGAAAAATTAAGTGCACCATTCTTTGTGATAGCAAGTTTGATGAAAAAGTATGGCTTCAAACCAGTTAAAATAACTGACATTTCAGAAGTCCCAAAGAATTTAGGCTCTGGCTCTTCTGCATTCTCTGCAGTTGCTTTAGCACTTTCAAAGTTTTTGGGAGCAAACTTGACAAAAAAAGAGATTTCAGATTTAGCTTATGAAGGAGATATTGTTGCTCACGGTGGAACACCCTCAGGTATTGACAGTTCTATTGTAACTTATGGCGGATACATCCAATACAAAAAATCTGAGGGAATAAAACCTTTGGATATTAATTTTGAACTTCCTTTAATTTTTGTAGACAGTGGAGAATCTGCTAAAACAGGTGAAACAGTTCCCTATGTTAGGAGTCAAAGAGAAGAAAGTAAAGAATTTGTTGACACTGTTTTAGAAAGATTAAACAATATTTCTCTTCAGGCATTAGATGCTCTGAAAGAACAGAACCTTGGATTAATGGGAGAACTGATGCTGGAGTATTATCTAGAACTAAAAAAACTAAACATTTCCACAGAAAAATTGGATAACATCATAGAAATTGCTGTTAAGAACAATGCTTTAGGAGCAAAGCCGACTGGAGGTTGGGGTGGAGGTTGCTGCATTGTTTTAGCTAAAGATAAAAAACAGGCAGAAGAATTGATGAGGATATATGATGAAAAGGGCTTTAGCTCTTTTCAAGCTGAGATTGGAGTAGAAGGAGTAAAGGAGATAAGATGAATATCGTTGTTGCGATAACAGGTGCCTCTGGTGGCATAGTAGGATTAAGGCTAATCGAAGAATTAAAGAAAATGAAATTCAATGTTAGTGTAATTATATCAGAAGCAGGTAAAAAAGTATTAAAAGAAGAGACTAAATCGCAAATAAAATATGATTATGATGAGAATGATATAGAAGCTACAATATCAAGCAGTTCAAATAAAATTGATGCATTCATAATATGCCCGTGCTCCATGAAAACCTTATCTGCAGTTGCTAATGGATATTCAAACACACTAATTAATAGGTTGGCTGACGTCCAGTTGAAGATGAGGAGAAAATTAATTTTATGCGTAAGAGAAACTCCATTTAACTTAATTCATGTTGAAAACATGAGAAAGGTAATTCTAGCCGGTGGAGATATAATGCCGTTAAATGCTGCGTATTATTTTAAACCTAAAAATTTGGAAGACATGAACAACTTTTTTGTTGGAAAAATCCTAGACCTATTAGACATTAAAAATAATTTGTATAAGAGGTGGAAAGAATGAGTCTTAGAGCATTTATAGATAAATTAGACAAGGAGAATAAAATAATAAAAATTAACAAAGAAGTATCGACAGACTTTGAGATTGCAAACGTTCTAGCTTCTTTGGATGGTAAATTAGTAATTTTCAATAATGTTAAAAATTCAAAATACACTGTCATAGGCAACGTCGCATCCTCTAGAGAATTAATAGCAGATGCTTTAGGAATTAGAAAAGATCAAATTTTAGAAAGATTAAGTTGGTCAACTAGTAATCTAAAAGAACCAGCAATGATAAGCAATGCACCTTGTCAAGAAGTAATAGAAAATAATGTCGACTTGAATTCTTTACCTATTTTAAGATACATGCCAAAGGATGGTGGGAAGTATATCGCTTCTGCAGTTTGCATAATAAAAGATCCTGAAAATGGAATAAGAAATATTTGTTTTCATAGATTAATGCTGTTAGATAAAAATCATTTTGCTGCAAGAATAGTTGAGAATCGTGGAACTGACACTGCTTTAAAAAAAGCTGGCGGAGAACTGGATATTGCTATTTGTATAGGAAATTCTGTACCAGTTTTATTGGCAGCAGCAACCACTCTACCGCACGGTGTTGATGAGTTAGGAATGGCAAACGCCTTAGAAGAAACAACGCTCGTTAAATGCAAGTCTATTGATGTAGAGGTTCCAGCAGATTCAGAAATTGTTTTAGAAGGTAGGATAACAAAAGAAAAAGTTCAGGAGGGTCCCTTCCTTGATATAACCGAAACATATGATCGAGTAAGAGAGCAACCGGTCATAGAAATTAAAAAAATAACACATAGAAAGAATGCTATGTTTCATGCTTTAATTGCAGGCAAAGGAGAGCATAAGCTTTTGATGGGAATGCCTAAAGAGCCAACAATTTTTAATGAAGTAAATAAGGTTTGCAAATGCAAGAATGTTTTAATAACACCTGGTGGCACCTCATGGTTGCATGCTATAGTCCAGATACATAAAGAGAATGAGGATGATGGTAAAAAAGCACTGGAAGCAGCATTCAAAGGACACGGTTCATTGAAGCATTGTGTAGTTGTTGATGATGATATTGATATTTACGATATGAATGAAGTTGAGTGGGCGATCGCCACTCGTGCTCAAGCAGATAAGAATATTTTGATTCTTAAGGATCAACCCGGTTCTTCTCTCGATTCTTCTGCTCATCAGGAACCAGGCAAGAAGGCTTTAACAGCAAAGGCAGGCATTGACGCGACCATTCCTTTAGGCAAGACAGACAAGAGTTTTAAGAAAGAAAGATATGGAAAGATTGATTTGAAAAAATATTTGTGATGTCATGGAGCTAACAAAAGAAGAAGAGAAAATGTTTGTTGGTGAAAGAGGTGAAGGAATACAAAAAGCTATGGAGATAGTTGTTGCTTTAGGAAAGATTTACAATGCAGAAAAGCTTGTTATGGTAAACAGCGTACAGGTTTCTGGTGTGAGTTATAAGAACTTAGGAGATGCTGGAATCGAATTCCTAGAAGAATGGGCAAAGAAAGGCGGTAAGATTTCCGTCAAGACAACATTGAATCCTGCTGGGATGGACTTGGAAAATTGGAGAAAGCTTGGCTTTAAAGAAGAATTTGCAAGAAAACAGTTAAGAGTTATTGATGCCTTTAAGAAAATGGGCATCTCACCAATCTGTTCATGCACACCATATTTGATAGGTTTTTTACCAAAGTTTGGAGAACATATCGCATGGGGAGAGTCTTCTGCTGTAGCATTTGCCAATTCTGTTATTGGTGCTAGAACCAATAGGGAAGGTGGTCCCTCTGCTTTAGCAGCTGCTATTTGTGGTAGAACTGCTTGTTATGGTTTTCATTTGAATGAGAACCGTAAGGCAGATTTTATTTTTAATGTTAATTGCGAAGTTAAGGATTTTTCTGATTTTGGAGCTTTAGGAAATATGATTGGAAAAGTTGTAAAGAACAAGGTTCCATATATTATAGGGATTAAAGAAACTAATCAAGATAATTTAAAGGTTCTCGGCGCTTCAATGGCTGCTAGTGGAGCAGTTGCTTTGTTCCATATAGATAAGATTACACCAGAAGCTGTGATGAAGAACATGATAAACGATTCTGCAGAAAAAATTACATTGGAAAGTTTGGAAGAAGGTTATAATTCTTTGAACTCAAATGTTAATGAGATAGATTTTGTAAGCATAGGTTGTCCTCATGCTTCTATAGATGAAATAAAAAAGATTGCAGAACTTATTAAAGGTAAAAAAATCAAGACAGAACTATGGATAACTACATCCAGATATACAAATGAAAGAGCAAAAGAGTTCGTTAAAATAATAGAGCAGAGCGGAGGAAAAGTTGTAAATGATACTTGTTTGGTGGTAGCTCCTATTGAAGATTTTGGTTTTAAGAATCTTGCTACGAACTCTGGAAAAGCTGCTTTTTATGCGCCTTCATATTCTAAATTAAACGTCAGGTTCGGCTCTTTAGAAAAATGTATAAATGCAGCGATAACAGGTAGATGGGAATGAAAATTGAAGGAAGAATAATAAAATATGGAGAAGTAGAAGGCGAGACTGTTGTTTCAAATGAACCAATAGGATTTCTAGGTGGAGTAGACCCAGAGACTGGAATAGTTATTGAAAAAGGACATCCATTAGAAGGAAAAAGCATTAAAGGAAAAGTTCTAGTATTTCCAACTGGTAAAGGTTCTACAGTTGGCTCTTACATCTTGTATAGAATGAAAAAGAACAATGTGGCTCCTCTTGCTATAATAAACGAGGAATGCGAACCGATAACAGCTGTTGGAGCGATAATATCTAACATACCTTGTGTTGACAAGATTAAGATAAATGAAATAAAGACAGGAGATAAGATTAGAATAGAAGGAGAAAAGGTTTTTCTAAACGAATGAAATCGACAATAGTTAGACTGCCAGGTAAAGATTAAAAAGCTTTTTGTTTTACTTATTAATGATTGTATGTATGTAGCTGAAAGAATACAAAAGAATCTAAAAAGAGATAAGTTTAGGCCTAGAAAGATTTTGGATGCTTGCTGTGGAGAGGGGTGGTTACCTCACGAACTTTCATCTGTTTATCCAAAAAGCGATACCTATGGGCTCGATATTAATGCTCAATTGTTAGCTACGGGAATATCCAAAGGATATTTTGACAATGCAACCGCTGTTATTGGAGATGCCTTCAGACTTGGTGAAAAAGATCAGAGATTTAAAAAAGTAAGCGTATATCCAAGATATCGTAAGGAAAACAGTAGCTTTGAGCATTTAAAATATGAAATTATGAGAGAAACTCTTAAAGATCTTGACTTGGTTACGACAATAAATCCTGTTTGTACATTAACACTTCACGACATCGGAAAGATATGGGCAAATAAAGATGTGGACAAAAAGCCAGTTCCACTTGATATAATAGCTTCAGCTGCAAGGGAAGGAGGTTATGTTTTGTACTCCATGTCGGTGTCTGGTGAATTTGTGACAGCATATGGTGCAAACTCTAAACTTACAGATGAGGTTATAAAAGAAGAAATGGAAGGTAGGATTAAAAGAGGATCGGAATGCAATCTAGAATTTGTTGATGCTGGTCTTTTAGAGCATAAAGCAGAAACTGGGTTGGCTGTATTATTTAAGAAAACTAAATAAATATATAAAATATGTGATTAAATGGAAGATATCATACTTCTTAAACTTGGAGGCAGTCTTATCACTGATAAAACAAAGCCATTTACTCCAAGACTAGATGTAATCAAAAGATTAGCAAAAGAGATTCATGAAGCCAGGACTAGAGGTGTGAAATTAATTATAGGCCATGGTGGAGGTTCTTTCCCTCATAAACCAGCTAAAGATTATAGGACGAATGAAGGAATGATAAACAAAGAAAGTTGCAAAGGTATATCTTTAGTTCAAGATGCTGCATCTAGACTTAATAGAATCATAGTAAATTCTTTAATAGAAGCAGGCGAGAACGCAATTTCTGTTCAGCCGTCTGCAGCGCTTATCACAGAACAAGGGAGAATTAAAGAGTGGTATTTAGAATCAGTAAAAGAAATGCTCAAGCATAACTTGCTGCCTGTTCCGTATGGAGATGTTGCGCTTGATACTAAACAAGGATGCAGTATAATATCAACAGAGGAAATTCTGAATTATTTAGCTAAAAATTTAGGTTCTAAAAAAATTATTCTAGCTGGCATAGTAGATGGAGTGTTTACTTCAGACCCTCAAAAAGATTCTAGCGCCAAACTAATAAAAGAAATAAACACAAATAATTATCAAGAGATTAAAAAATACCTTGGTGGAAGTGCTGGTATCGACGTTACGGGTGGAATGCTCCATAGAGTTGAGAGAATTTTTGAACTAACAAAACTCGGAGTTGAAGCTGATATTATCAACGGAGAGAAAGAAGGCTATCTTAAAAGAGCTCTATTTGGAGAGAAAGGTCTTGGGACAGTAATCAGAGCTTAGACATCAATAGAAAGGCATAAAAAGTTTCTAATTTCACTTAAGATTAGTGTTTTACATGAAGAACTTGACGATGGCTAAACTTGGTGGTAGCTTAATCACCGATAAATCTAAAGTACGTGCTCATAGAAAAAATGTTATATACAGACTAGCAAATGAGATTCATGAAGCAAGGGAAGAAAGAGATTTTAGTTTAGTTTTAGGACATGGTGGAGGTTCTTACGCTCATCCAGTTGCAAAAAATTACAGAACCAGAGAGGGAGTAATAGATAAACAAAGCTACAGAGGAATAGCAGAAGTTCATGATGCAGTATCAGATTTAAATGGAATTGTTGTAGACAGTTTGAGAGAAGCCGGTGAAAATGCTATCTCAGTTCAACCTTCTTCGACTGCAATAGCAGAAAGAGGTAAAATCAAGAGATGGTATTTGAAACCTCTGAAAACTATGTTAAGTTATGATATGGTTCCTGTAGTTTATGGAGATGTTTTGGTAGATACTAAGAAAGGTTGTTCTATAGTTTCTACAGAAGAAGTTCTAGGATTTTTATCAAAAAAATTAGGCTCTAAAAGAATGATTATCGCTGGAACTACAGATGGTGTCTTCAAAGAAGATCCTCATAAAAATAAAAATGCAGAGTTTATACCAGAAATAACTCCTAAAAATTACCAAGAAATTATAGGATTTATTGGAGGAAGCGCTGGTATTGATGTTACAGGCGGAATGCTTGGTAAAATCAACAGCTTGATATCATTAACAAGCCATGATATTGAAGTTGAGATAATTAATGGTGAAAAAGAAGATTATCTCAAGAGAGCTTTGCTTGGAGAAAGGGACTTGGGAACAATAATAAAAGCTTAATAATTATTTCAAAAGTATTTGGTTCTTAATACAAATATTTAAATAGCTTTGATTGCTACAACATAGATGAGACTAGGAAAATTTTTGGTTAATTTTTTCATAGTGATAATAGTCTTAACTGTATTAACTCTGTTTTCTTCAAAAAATCATACAGGACAATTCATTATGCCTTCAACAAATAATTTCGATGTTGCAGCTGCGATCATTATCTTCTCGTCGATTATAATATTCTTCATCAAAGTTCCTAAGAAATATTACAGACCTATACCGTCAAGGGCTTGATGATTTGTTTTAAAGATTGAATATCAGGTTTAACAAAGTTAATTTAGAATTAGAAAATTTCTTCTTTCCAACCGTTATTCTTGATTAAGTTCACTGCCTCAACTAACCATGCAGTGAAAGTGTGCGGGAATTGTGTAACCTCAAATAAAAGTTGTTTTAAATTAGCCCATCTAAACCCATATGCAACTTCAGGATTTGTAGCAATTTTTCCATTATATTCTCCAACAATTACAGCGCAGTGTTCGTTCTCGCAGCGATCGCTATAAGCTTTAAAATAATTGAAAGCTCCTATCTTTCTAAGACTTACATCTTCTATTCCCCATTCAGTCTTTAAGCATCTTTGAGCAGATTCTATATAATCTTCATCCCTATCTTCCAAGTGAAGAGGATGGCTTGCTGCTGTTAAGTCCCATAGCTTGTCAAATAAGTGATGCTTCCTATGCTGTAAGAGAATAGTTCCATCTTTGTTGTAAAGTAGTATTACAAAGGCTCTATGTCTCTTTCCTTGTCCTGCGTGGCATACGCTTCTCGGTGCATAGCCTAAAAAATTATCCTTATCATCAACCAATATCATTGTCTGTTCCATAAAATCTAATCAATAATTCTTGCATATAAACTTTATAAGCTTATTCGTCAATTGCAAGATTATTCGTTAATTGATAATTCTTCTAAAATCGTCGTGGTTAAGCTTAAATCCTTGCGTTAAAATAAATCTTTTAAATTTTGAGTGTTGTTATGAAATCAAATGTTGCTATAATTGGTGTTGGGAGAACATTATTTGGTGAACACTACGAAAAAGATCCAGAAGATTTAATTGAAGAAGCATGGATAAAGGCTTCAACAGATGGCATTAAAATAAGCACAAAAGATTTAGAGGCTATATACAGTTCTAATTATCTTCTTATGCCAACAAACAAGATTGCTCTACCAGAAGGTCTTTTATCAGAGATAACAGGTTCACATATTCCAATGGAAAGTTCTAAATCATTTAGTTCTGCTTTTCAGATGGCTTGCAATGCTATAGCTTCAGGCGAGCAAAGAGTGGTTCTTGTTGGTGGAGTTGAAAAAATGACAGACCGATTGGATAAAATAAAAGATGATATGATGATGCTAGGAGATTCGCTAAGTTATAATGCAGGATGTACACCAGAAACTGCTCATGAGTTCATGCTAAGATATTATTTGAAAAAACACAACATTTCTGGCGATTCTTTAGGAAAATTCAATCATGCTTTGGCTTTAATACCTGTTAAAAATCATGAGAACGCAACAAAAAATCCAAATGCACAGTATCCAAGAAAAATAACAGTTGACCAAGTTTTGAACGCTAGAAAAGAGGCTCAAAAACCTTTAGGACTTTATGATTTTCCTCCTGTGTCTGATGGAGCAGCAGCTTTAATACTAACATCCCCAGAACTTGCAGAAAGTTATACTAATAAGCCAGTATATGTTAAAAGCCGTGCTGCAGCAACTGATTTTCTTACCTTTACTTCAAGGAGAGAAAGAGCTGGTTTTATCTCAACTCAAAAAGCAATAGAATGTGCATTAGTAAAATCAGGAGTTAAGATAGAGGACATTGGATTAGCTGAGATTTGTGATCAATCTTCAATAGTTGAAATGATTTCATTAGAAGATTTAGGTTTTTCAGAAAAAGGAAAAGCATGGATGGATGTTTATGATAGTTTGTCACAAAGTAAATCTTATCAGTTTAAAGGAAGGTCATTGTTTGTGAACACCAATGGCGGCCTTAAAGCTGATGGAAACCCTTTGGGAGCAACAGGCGGAGCTCAAATTTATGAAATTGTTAGACAATTTAGAGGTAATGCTGAAAATCAAGTAGGGGGTTTGACATATGCTTTGAATTTAGAATTTGAGGGATTTGGAACCAAAGCACGTGCAAATATTTTTGGAAGGGATTAAATGGCTAGTGAACCAATTGAAAGAAGGGCTTCATATATAGGAGATAGACTCAGGGCTAGTAGGTGCAGTGCCTGTGGAGAAGAATATTCTGTACCAAAAAATTTCTGTACAAGTTGTGGAAGAGGAAGTTTTGGCGAAATGCAAGATATAGATTTATTTTATGACAAAGGAGAATTAGAAGCTTGCAGTGTAGTTTCAGATCCAACTAACAGATTTAGACAAATGGGAAGTTATATTGTTGGAGTGATTTCTTTTCATGATGGTAAAATAAGAATTCCAGGAAGACTAACTGATAGATTAATAAAAAGTAGCGAAGAAATAGATTTTTCTAAATTAGAAGGAAGAGAGGTTGTTCCAAGATTTAGAGTAAAGCATGCTGTAGACAGTAGCGATATAATTCCTACAACTTCCCAAACTTTTACTTTTGCTGATGAATATTATCCACATCAAGGGCACATGATAGTAAAACCAACGAAAGAGTATGAAAATTCAGGAATAATCGGATATGGAGTTTACACCTCAAAATTCAGAATTAGAGAAGGAAAGATAGAAAGATCTGTTCCCTTCATAGATGAAAATTCTATAACAGCAGCAGTTGAGGTTGGAAAATTATCTTTAATACACTCTGGATTAGATGCTTCTTTAGTAGGCAAAGTTTATGTTGGTTCTGAATCAAATCCTTATGCTGTTAAGCCAATAGCTGCAAAAGTTTCCCAAGTTTTGGGTTTGGGTAAAAATTTAGGCGAGTGTGTTCAAGGTGTAGATGCAATTGATACAGAGTTTGCATGCAAAGCTGCAACAAGTATGTTTAAGGATGCAGCAGCGCTTGTTAACTATCCCAAATCTAACATTCAATATGCAATGGTGATAGGTTCTGATAATTCTCAGGCTGCTCCAAGAGATCAACCATGCGGTGAATTAGATTTTTCTGTTGGTTTTGGAGCTGCTAGTTTCATACTTGGTAAAAATGATGTTATTGCTGAAATAGAAGGTTGCTCTTCTTGCACATCAGATACACCAGATTTTTGGAGAAGAGATGGAGAACCTTATCCGTCTCATGGGGGAAGATTTACTGGAGATCCAGCCTACTTTAAGCATGTTAGGAAAGCAGCACAATCTCTTATGGGGCAGCTTAATTTAAAACCAGTGGATATAAATTATTTTGTTGCTCATCAACCCAATTTTCAATTTCCAACAAGAATTGCAAAAGAGCTTGGATTCAAAGAGGAACAGTTCAATGTTGGATTGAAATTTGTTAATTTTGGTAATACTTATTCTGGGGCTTCTCCAATTGGATTAGCTGCTGTATTAGATGTAGCCAAGCCTAATGAGAGAATTTTAGTTGCAAGCTATGGTTCTGGCGCAGGAAGTGATGCATATTCCTTCATTACAACTAATCAAATAGAAGAAAAGAGAAACAGACAGGCATTTACTGTCAAAAACCAAGCTAGTAATCCATTTTTAGAATTTATAGATTACGCAACTTATAGAAGACTTAAACAAGGAATCTAGATTTTAAAATTTGCAAAGTTGATTTTATGATTACATCTGAACAACCGGGCTTTCACAAATTAAGTGCAAGAGAAAGAATAGATATAATAAAAGAATTTAGAGGTCTTACTGATGAAGATGCATGCCTATTATACGAAGATTTTGCGCCCAAAGAAATATTTAAAGATCATAATCAATGGAAGGAATACGCCTCAAATAAACTTGAGGAATACGCACAACAGTGGGGAGAAAACACAATAGGAAAATTTGCTTATTTTCCATTAAGAATTGCTCCTAACTTTTTGATAGATAGAAAAGATTATCTTATTCCAATGGCTATTGAAGAACCTTCAGTTGCTGCTGCAGCATCTTATGCAGCAAGTTTAGCAAGAAAAGGTGGAGGATTTGAAACAGAATATACCGGATCAAATATGTATGGACAAATTCAGGTAATTAATGTTACAGATCCACAGGGAGCAATTCAAAAACTTTCTGACGCAAAAACTAGACTCTTAGAACTAGCAAACAAACAAGATCCAACTCTGTTAAATGCAGGTGGTGGTGCTAAAGATCTGGATGTCGTAGACGCTATAAAAACGGATAATGGTTATATGTTAATTGCTCATCTTCTTGTTGATGTAAAAGATGTTATGGGAGCCAATGCTGTAAACACTATGGTTGAGGCTATTAGTCCAGAAATAGAGGATATAACAGGAAACGCTGTTAATCTAAAAATAATTTCAAATCTTGCTGTTAAAAGATTGGCAAGATCAAAATGCAAAATCCCGATTAAAGAATTAGCAAGAGAAAATTTTAGTGGCGAAGAAGTTGCTGAAAGAATTCTAAGTGCATATGATTTTGCTCTTGAAAATAAATATAGAGCTACAACGCATAATAAAGGAATAATGAATGGTGTTGATGCTGTTTTGTTGGCTACAGGTCAAGACTTCAGAGCTGTAGAAGCCGGTGCTCATTCCTATGCTTCTAGAAGCGGTAAGTATACTTCTTTAACAACTTGCGCAAGAGATGCTGATAGCTTACTTTTAGAAATAGAAATCCCAATGGCTGTGGGTGTATACGGTGGCATAAAGGATTCTAAATCGCAGCTTGCAAAAAAGATTCTGGGAGTTAAAACTTCTGAAGAATTTGCAGGCGTTTTAGCATCTGTTGGGTTGGCACAGAACTTTGGTGCAGTTAGGGCACTTGCTACTGAAGGAATTCAAGAAGGTCACATGCGTTTACATGCTAAACAACTTGTAGAACAAATAGATGCAGGAGAATACAAAGGCGCAGTCTTAAGAGAAATGTTAAGCAGAAAAGATCCAATAACATTTGATAATGCAGCCAAAATTTTAAAAGAATTAAAAAGTAAGTAAAATCATAAATACTTCTAAAATTAACTATTCTCTGATAGTATGATTAGACAGCCTATTGTTGTTACAGTCGGCCATTCAGACCATGGGAAAACGACTTTGCTAGACAAAATTAGAGGTACGGCTGTCACTTCAAAAGAACCAGGACTTCTTACGCAACACGTCGGAGCTAGCTACATAACAGTTGATACGATTAAAAAATTATGCGGAGATTTGTTGGAAAAGTTTAAGATAAAAATCGAAATCCCTGGTCTTTTATTCATCGATACTCCAGGTCATGCTGCTTTCATAACAATAAGAAAAAGGGGATCTTCTATAGCAGACCTAGCTATTTTGGTTATAGATTTAACTGAGGGTATGCAAGAGCAGACAGACGAGTCAATAAATATTTTAAAACATTTCAAGACGCCGTTTGTTGTTGCTGCAACCAAAGTAGACAGAATAGAGGGTTGGATTCCTCAAAAAACTTCTTCTTTTTTAGAAAGTTTCTCAAAACAACCAGAATGGATAAGACAAAAATTAGATGAAAAGGTCTATAGATTAGTTGGTCAGTTGTCAGAACGCGGTTTCGAGTCAGAAAGATTTGATAGAGTTTCAGACTTTAAAAAAACAGTCGCAATTGTTCCTTGTTCTGGAATAACTGGCGAAGGAATTTCAGAATTATTAACTGTTTTGTCTGGACTAGCTCAATCTTTCCTCAAGGAACAGCTAGAAGTTTCAAAAGGAACTGGTAAAGGTTCTATACTGGAAGTCAATGAAGTCAGGGGATTAGGAACAACTATCGATGTCATCTTGTATGACGGTGAAATGAAAAGAGGAGACTGGTTAATAATAGGTGGTAAAGAACCGATTGTCACAAAGATAAAGGCCTTGCTAAAGCCTCCTCCATCAAAGGAATTAAGATTAGAAAAGCAATTCGAGAACGTTGAATATGTTTATGCTGCAGCTGGAATAAAGATTTCAGCTCCTGATTTAGAAAAAGCAACTTCAGGAAGTCCAATAGCTACTGTTCATGAAGGTGGAAAAATAGAAGAAATCAAGAAGGAATTACAAGCAGGAATAGAAGAGATAGAGTTTGAAAAAACAGGAGAGGGAATAATTCTCAAGGCAGATACCTTAGGGAGCCTAGAAGCTTTGATAGGAGTCTTCAAAGATAAGATTGCAATTAAAAAAGCTGAGATTGGAAAAGTTATGAGAAAGGACATGATTGAGATCGAGTCTGTTAAAGATCCTTTTAAAAAAATTATAATTGCTTTCAATGTTGACATTGATGAAATAGCAGCAAAAGAAGCTAAGGACAAGTCACTAACAATCCTTCAAAACAACATAATTTACAGGCTAATGGAGGATTACGATAACTTTGTAAAACAACAACAAGAAAAAATAAAATTACAAAAATTAGAGGCAATAACCTTGCCAGCAATAATAAAGCTACTTCCAGGTCACGTCTTCCATGCTTCGAACCCTGCGATAGTTGGTGTAGAAGTCTTGGATGGGACAATAAAGTCTGGATATAAACTGCAAAAGGATGGGAGGGAGATTGGAGAAATAAAAGCAATACAGTCTGAGAATGTTTCCATGCCTAAAGCAAAAAGAGGAGAAAGAGTTGCAGTTTCAATAGAAGGGCCGATTGTTGGCAGGCATATCAAGGAAGGTGACGAGCTAGAGACGATTATAAATGAAAATGACTTGAAAGTTCTTGAAGAGTTGAATATGAAAGAAGAGATTGATCTGGCTAGAAAAATACTTAAAATATCTTAAAGCCTAAGACTAACAAAATTGTTACCAGCAAAGGTTGATGAATCAAGTAGATGAATAATGAGTTTCTTCCTAGGAATGTTATAATTCTCACAATAGGATTGTTTGAGAAGTCTTTAATCTTAAAGTTTCTTTTTCCTTTTTTGTATAACATGTTTCCAGAAAATATGCCCAACAGCGTTACGCCGAACCATGGTAAAATAGGCCAGTAATCAAATGTGAAAAAGCCTTTTGGAATGAAGCCTAACCATAAGAGCCATGAGAAGTCGAATCTAAAGTCTTGCAGGTAAAAGCCTATAATAATAAGCCAAAGACCAAGTATAAGATTCAATCTTTTATATTTTAGAAAGAATTGGCCAATGATTATAGAAGCTCCTATGAAGTGAAGAATTCCGAATATTATGAAAGCTTCTGGAAACGTCAGATAAGTGATGGCAGTTATTAGTAAGCCATAGACAAATATTTTCAAACCTCTTGAAAAGAATTTTCTATGAATATCGTTTCTCATTTTAACATAAGACAAGGTTAAGGACAGTCCAGCTGTGAAAATGAACATGCCGCCTATGAATCTAGGGAATACGTACCAATATAGAAATCCTCCACCTAAAGTGAATACGTTAAGATAGTAGAGCGCAAAAGAGTAGTTAAAAATTATCATTAATATTATCGCGATACCACGTAAAAGGTCTACTTCCCATAGTCTGCTCATAAGAATTATTTGTTTATTATAAATATAATTAAATGAAAAATTAGAGAACGTTTAAATATCTTTACAATTAATAATGAAACACTCGGATATGTGCTGTTTTAGCAGTAAAAACTGAGGTGATAAAATTGGTATTTAAAATTTGTATAAACGAACCTAAAACAAAGAGATCTTGGCAAGTAGAGAAAGACATACCTTCTTTAATTGGGGTGAAGATTGGAGACAAGTTTGATGGCTCCTTAATAGGACTTTCTGGCTTTACTCTACAATTGACTGGTGGAAGCGATAAAGATGGATTTCCTATGAGATATGATTTACAAGGGATTGCTAGAAAAAAAGCTTTGCTGACGAGTGGACCTGGTTTTAGACCTACTGTTAAAGGTTTGAGACGAAGGAAATATATAAGAGGAAACACAATTTCTGCAGACATAGTTCAAGTAAACTGCAAGGTTATAGAAGGCGGGGGAGACATAGCAATGATGCTTGGAATTCAACCAAAAGAAAAACCCAAGGAAGCTGAAAAGCCTGAAGAAGCTAAACCAACTGAACCAGCGAAAGAAGAGAAAAAATAATGGTGATCAATTTCGAAAAGGAAATTGAAATAAAGTTTAAAATTGATGATAACATTGTTTCTAAACTCAAGACTCTAAAACTGGAGCCGTACGAGGAAATTGATGAGTACTTCTTCACGAAGGAGAATGTAGGAAAGAATGTCTTCCTTAGATTCAGGAAAAAGAAGGGAAAGATATTCTTAGAACTTAAGGTCATAACATTAGGCGGGAAGGAGGCTAAAGACGTTTACGAAGCTGATGAAATTGAGACCGAGATAACCAAGGAGCAGTATGAAAATATTAAGAAGATATTCAACATAATCTTTCCTATAAAAATACAAGTCAGAAAAATAAGGAGCAAAGGAGAACTAAATGATTGCGAATTATACTATGACAAGGTCGATGGGCTTGGAGACTATCTGGAGATAGAGGGGCCGAAGAATAATATAATGGATGTATGCAAGAAATTTAATATTGATATCGAGAAAAACAGGGATAATGAAGAGGGTTACGCGAAGATGACTCTTAAGAAGATGGGATTAATATGACAGAGATTGATGAAAGATTAATACCAGAAGTAAATATTGGTACACTTGGGCATGTAGACCATGGTAAAAGCACTTTAGTCCAAGCCTTAAGTGGGAAATGGACAGCTGTCCACTCTGAAGAATTGAAAAGGGGAATAACCATCAAGCTAGGCTATGCGGATGCAACTGTATACAAATGTGAAAAGTGCAACATGCTTTGCACTAGTGAAATTTGTCCAAAATGTTTTGAAAAATGCGAACCAATAAGGACCTTGTCGTTCGTTGATGCACCAGGTCATGAGACGTTGATGGCAACTGTTCTTTCAGGTACAAGTCTCATGGATGGTATTTTGTTCGTAATTTCTGCAAATGAGAAATGCCCTCAACCACAAACAAGAGAACATTTGGTTGTCTTGAACATAGTTGGAATAAAGAAAATCATAATTGTTCAAACCAAAATAGATTTGGTGAGCAAGGAAGAGGCTTTAGAAAATTATAAACAAATTAAAAATTTCATCAAAGGAACAATCGCTGAAAATGCACCTATAATACCAGTTTCATCAGAAAAGAAAATTAATATTGATAGCCTTTTGGATGCAATACAAAGTTTTATACCTACACCTCAAAGGGATGCTTCCAAACCGCCTAAAATGCTTATTGTAAGATCTTTTGACATAAATAAACCTGGGACAGAGATAGAGAAGTTAAAGGGTGGAGTAATAGGTGGAGCTTTGATTCAAGGTGAATTAAAGTTAGAAGATGAGATAGATATCAATCCTGGTATAAAAATAAAGGATGAATGGATCACTTTGAAAACAAAGGTCATAGGCTTGCAGAAGGCTGGTAAAAATTTAGAAACAGCTAGAGCAGGTGGATTGCTTGGCGTTATGACAGGATTGGATAATACGCTAACAAAAGCAGACTCCTTGACAGGGTCAGTCGGAGGTAGAGATTTGCCTCCTGTTTTAAGCAACCTTAAATTAAAGTTTAATGTTTTCAAGTTTCCAGAGGAAAAAATAGAACTTTTAAGAGTCGGTGAGCAGCTCATGACAAGCGTTGGAACAGCGAGAACATTGGGTATAGTAAAAAACCTTAAAAAAGACATTTGTGACTTGGAACTTAAGCTGCCTGTTTGCGCTGATAAGGGAGATAGGGTTGTCTTGGCGAGAAGAGTTATGGAGAAATGGAAACTCGTTGGTTGGGGATTTGTAGAATAAAATATTTAAGCTTGAAATACGAATGATTCTTATGAAAAAGCTATTATTTTCATTTCTTATAGCGTTCTCACTTTTGTTGCAATTGACACTTGCAGCAGATTTTTCAATTGATGTTGATAAAAAAGCAGATTATGTCTTTTATGCAACTAAAACAGATTACATAAAATTGACTATCAGCAATCCTTTGTCTGAAGATTGGTTTACAATAGCTTTGCTAGGAATGCCAAAGGAGTGGGTAACTCCTGAAGAGGGAGTTTTAAAGGTTCCTAGTGAGGGTAGCAATTTTATATTAATAAAAGTAAATCCTAGCAGAGACGCCTTACCAAACATATATCAATATTTTCTTAAAGTTTCAAGAGTCTCTTCTGGAGACTATGTAGAAATGCCATTACTTGTTAATATTGTCCAAATAACTTCTGCTATAATGAAGGATGTTTCATTAAGTTGTAAGACTTGCATAGACAGGGTTGATGTTACAGGGGAAATCATTAATGTTGGTTCAAGAAACTTGGACTTGGCCTTAGTCTTGAAGTATGGAGACCAGCAAAAAACAGTTTCACTAGGTAAATTGGACACTGGTGAAAAAAGGGATTTCACAACTTCTCTTGATTTGAAGGATATGGACCCAAAGAGCTACAACATTGATATAATACTTATTGATGTTAACGGAAATGTCATGTATCAAGAGTCTGATTCATTTTCTATACCTGTTATACAAAATATTGTATACAGTAAAAGCTTTTCTTCCACACCGTTTGGGAGTTTAGCGACAGTGACTGCCATTAACAAAGGAAACACCGAGGCTGAGGCAGATTTGTTGTCAGCTTCTCCAAAGAGTTGGTATTCTATTGTTTCAGGACCATCACCAACTGGAATGATGACAGGTTATTATTTTTGGAGAACTTCTCTTAGACCTGAAGAAAGCACTAGTTTAAACTATAATGAAATCTATTGGCCGACTTATGCTTTAATAATAGCTGTTGTTCTAGCCATAGCTCTTATATACTGGCAATCGAGTGCCTTTACTTTTAGCAAGAATGTGATAGGAAAGTCAAAGTTTAAGTTTGGTAGAGACATTTCAATTTCTTTGCATCTAAGAAGCAGAAGGAAGGCAGTTGAAAAGGTTGCTATAAGGGATATAGTTCCACCGAACTTTTCGATTGTAAGTAAGTTTGAAACCGTAAAGCCGTTGATAAGAAAGGTTGCAAATGGCATAGAGCTTATATGGAAGCTAGTAGGTCTAAAACCCAATGAAGAAAGAGTTTTACATTACACAATTAGACCTAACATAGAAACATCGAGAAAGATTAATCTACCATCTGCCTTAGCTAAGGCTGCGAGTGGTAAGGGAATTACATTAAAACACTCTAATAGAGTTTCTTTATATCCGGAAAAAGAAGAGTCAAAAATTGTGACTGTAAAGGTTTCAAGATAAGAATTTAAAGTTTTCTTTAAAATTAGTCTTATGACAAGAAGAAATAAATCGCAGATAATTTTTGATATTTTAGAACTTCTTCGAAAAAATAAGGCAGATGAAATTGAGACTAGACCCACTCATATAATGTATGGAGCAAACCTTAGTTTTATCATGTCTAATAATTATTTAACTTTCCTCCAAGGAAGTGATTTAATAAATAAAATCCAAAAAAAGTCAGATAATGATATAGAATATACAGTATATGAAATTTCTGAAAAAGGATATAATTTTTTGAAAAAAGTTAAACCAGCCTTTAAAGAAATGGAAGAGCTATTAAGTAAATTTAAATGAATTTTTAAATACTTACAAATTTTAATTCTTGAATATCCCAACTTAGCTCAATAGCAGAGCGATCGGCTGTAGCTTTTTGCGTTTGCATAAAGCACTTAGCAATCGCTCAAACAGAAACCGATAGGTTGAGGGTGCGAATCCCTCAGTTGGGATTTTTTTGATTTTTATGAAAATAGCAATAGGCTCTGACCATGCAGGCTTTGAGCTAAAGCGAAACATAGTTCATTATCTTAAACCAAAGCATGATATCAAGGATTTTGGAACATACAATTCAGAATCTTGCGACTTTCCAGATTTTGCAAAAAAAGTCTGTGAAGCTGTCTCTAAAGGTAAATATGAAAGAGGTATTCTCATTTGCTTGACTGGAACTGGTATGACAGTTGCTTCAAACAAATTCAGAAATATCATAGCCACAAATATTTATTCTCCAACTGAAGAGTCGTTGGACGTTATAAAACATGACAGAGAACATCTTAATTCGAATGTTCTCTGCTTAAGTGCAAAATTCTTGGATATAGAATTCTCTAAAAAAGTTATTGATATTTGGTTGAAAACTGATTTTGAGGGCAACGAACCTAGCGGTGAGAGATTCATCAGAAGATTGAACAAAATAAGAGAAATTGAAAAATGATTCTATGTGGAAGGGAGTTATAATCAAAGAAAGCCTAGAAAATGAAAAGATATTAGATAAAATAAGAATAATTAGAACTAGAGTAACTGGTTTAGAAATGCAAGGATGCAGATATCACTTTCTTTACTTTGAACTAGAGGATGAATATTTGGAAAGTTTCCTTAAAGAAGCAAAAATGACAATAAAAAACAAGTGGTACATGCATGTTTGCAAAGATAATGAGATGATAGTCATTTTCTCTGGAAAGGTTTTTAGATTTAAGGAAAGCCAAGCTGATAAGCTTGAAGACGCTAGAAATTATGGTCTTTCCGTTGGCATAATTAAAGAACAGATGCCTTTTGAGGAAATTATAAGAAATCCTTATCATTAATCTCTAGAACAGAAACTACTTTTTCTAAACAATTCCAATTCTGAGCATCTTTTTTCAAGAAACTTATATTCACTTCTTTTATCTTGGGTAAGAGATGTTCCAAATCTTTTTTGTCTTTTTTCCTGTTCATTGCAATTTTTTGAACTATCAAATCTTCTAAAGGCTGTAGTTTTAACTTTAAACCAAAAAACTCCTTTTCTTGAGTGTGGCTAATCCAATCTTCGTCTAATTTAGGTTTTGATATTATATTTCCAAATTTCATTTCCCATAAACCAGCTGTTATTTCAACATCTTCGCCTTTAACAATTAAATCAAAGCCAGAATCTTTTGCTGTAAAGTTTTCCTTTTCTAAAAATCTCTTTCTAATGTCTTTTCCAAATCTTTTAGAGGCCTCACAAAAATCATTCCAGTTTGGTATAAGTATGTCAATATCTTTAACTTCTCTATTATGATTTGCATAAATCTTTACAGCCAAACCACTAAGAACAATCCATTTCAAGTCTTTTAGTTTTTTGTCTAGTTCTCTTAAGACTAGAACTAGTTTCTCATCTTCCATAAACTTAATAAAATAAGATACGTTTAAATACATTTGGAAAGTAATAATTCTTTGTCGCCGATCAAAGAGAGATGGTAAGATCTGATCCCGTTCCGAACTCAGTAATGAATCGTCTCATCGATTTCGGTGGTACTATCGAACAGATGGGAAACCGAAGACGTTGGCGACCCTATTTTATCTTTTCTAGAATCTTAGGAATTTCTGAAAAGCTTTTAATATAAAAATCTGATTTGGCTCCTTTATCCCACTTATAGGCTATTGTTTTTATTTTATGCTTTCTTGCACCTTCTAATTCATCCTTAGAATGTGCTACAAAAACGACTTCGTTGCATTTTACCTTAAAATAATTTGTTACAGTTAAAAATGCTTTTTTATGCGGCTTCATATAGTCTATATCAGAAGAAGAAAAAATCCTTTCGAAAATTCCACTCATGCCTAGTCTTTTACATATTTTTTCTTTATACTTGTAATTTTTTACATCGTTTGTTAGTACTGCTAACTTATAGCGTTTTTTTAGTTCTTTTAGAACAGGTATGATAGAGGAATCGAACTTTATACTAATACCATGAAGGTTGAAATGTATGTCATGCCAGTCCTTCAAAATCTTCTTGTTTACTCTAAATCCTTTGAATTGAATATCAACAGCTTTATCATATTTTATTTTTCCAGTCTCGACTTTTTTTCTTACCTTAATCCATCTAGAATTAATGACTTTTCCATCGATTTTATACTTCCTGAAGAACCTTTCCATGACGTTTTCAAGGTCTTTTTCGGAGACTTTCCACAATATTCCATCCGCATCGAATATCAGTAGTTTTATCATAAAAGAAATTATTTTGAAGCATTTAAATATTGTTGCGAATAAAAAAATAAGTATGCCCGGGTAGTACAACGGCAGTATATAAGCCTGTCGAGCTTGTGATTCGGGTTCGAATCCCGACCTGGGCGCTAGTGATTTTATGTCAGTTATACTGAAAATTGACAAGGGAACTGCTGAAAAACTTATACAATGGCTAGAACTTAAGCCGGAGCAGTCAAAGAATCTGACAGGAAAAGAATTAACTTTAGAATTAGAGAATAAAGAAGTAATAATAGAACCAGAAAAAGAAGGCTATAAAAGAATGATAGAAATATCAGACATAAACGGAAGTTTTGGTTTATGGATAGAATTGACAAGCGACAAGATTGAAAAACTTAAAAACATACTAAAGGAATATTAGACCATGGGCTCATAACTCAGGCTGGTAGAGTGCTTGGCTTTTATCTGTCGATAAAAGCATGTTTAACGCGAAAGCGTGATGACAGGAAGAAAACTAACTCTTCAAACCAAGAAGTCGCGGGTTCGAATCCCGTTGGGCCCACCTTTTCTTTTTTACTTTAGACGTAAAACAATAATAATATATGATAAGAATAACCATTAAAATATGAAATGCAGCACTTGCTGAATAAGTGATTTTCATGAAAGATAAGATAGAAGATTCGTTAGAACTAATGAAACTTTTTTCTTTCCTAGTTAACGTCCAATCCAACAAGGACTATCGTGAATTTTCTCCGACTATAGCAAACGTAGCAGAAAAACTGAAAAAAAGTAAAACATCCATAGCTGACGAGCTAGGTTCACTTATCAACCAAAAACTAGTAAAGGAAATTAAGGTTGATAAAGAATACGAATATAAGCCAATACTTGAAAACTTCTTCAAAATAGTTTCAGATGAGATATTTAAGGTAATCAACTCCGGCTATCCAGACCTTTATAGAGAAAAGAAGTTTGTTAAAATATACAATAAAGGTAAGCTAAGGTCAACTGTTAAAAGCGTTATTCAAGAAAATGATGATATTTTTACTAATTATCTGATAGGCTGCTTGTTAGAGGAAAATGTTCTAGATTATTATCTGGACGATTTGATAGAAAGATTCTTGCTTACCGTCCTATACATAGAATATTGTTGGAATATACCAGAAAAGAAAGAAGACAAAAAATGGCTAGACTTGGTTAAAATAGCTGAGATGTACGCTCTTGTTTTGTTTGACGTCCCTATAATCAGAATCCTGACAAGATGGGTTGGAGAGGAATACTTCTATCCTACGTTAGATTCTTATTCAAGCTATTTCTTTAAAAAGAAGCACACATCTAAGTAATTATTTTAAATTAACCTACCAAATAGAATTAGTCTTGTCAGTGTGGTAGTATGCAATTTGTAAAAGAAATCAAAATAGATAATATTACTAGAAACGAAAAGGACTGGCTAATAGGGCTGTTCTTGGCTGACGGCTCGAAATATAAAAATGTAAGAACATATTCAGTTTCATTTTACTTGAACTCGGTAAAAGATTCTAAAATACTTGAAAGGCTAAAATCAATTTTGGAAAAAATAGGTGCAAAATACGGTACCTATCTTGAAAGAAGAAATACCTTGAATCTGAGAGTCCAATGTAAAAAATTCTTTGAATTGATGCCAAACAAGGATGAGATATATGACGTTGGTTCAGAAAGCCCAGAGGCTTTTATAGCTGGATTTCTGGATGGCGATGGTTACATAAGCAAAAAGTATGGTTGTGTAGGGTTTTCTCAAACAATTGTAAAATGGATAGGACCTTTTATTTCTAATTATCTGATGTTCAAAGGCATAAAACCTTGGAAAAATTTAATATACAGAAATTGTTTTTTTTATACAGCATCACTTAAAAAGGTAAGAGAGAAAACTAATATAATTAACTTTATGGCTAAATCAAATTACATTGCCTAGGTGGCTTAGTCCGGTAAAGCGCCAGACTCATATTATTATGAGTTTTGATAAAAGATGATATAAGAAATCTGGAGATCGGGGGTTCAAATCCCCCCCTAGGCACTATATGCGCAATAGGAATTAAGGTTTATGGAGGCAGATTAAAGGCTTTTAGCTAAAAAGAAGGCAGAAAGCCAGAGATTGATGAGGTAAGTTATGAAAATATTCATTACAGGTAGTTCAGGGTTCATAGGTAAAGAATTGACAAAACATCTTTCATCAAAGCATGAGGTAGTTAGATTTGCACACGATGAAGGATGCGATATCCTTAATTATGAACAACTGAAATCGGCAATGAAAGGGTGCGATATTGTAGTTCATTTAGCTGCACATAGAAAGCCTTACGAAGACAAAACTTTCAAAGATTATTTTGAAACGAACTGTCAGGGAACTTTTAATGTGGCCCAAGCTTGCATGGAAAATGGGGTTAAAAAATTAATCTTCACAAGTTCAATGAGTTATTATGGGATGGAAAAAGGCATGCCCATAAAAGTTCCTGTTGTTGAAGATAGCACAGTTCTAACTCAAAGAGTAAAAACAGAAGATTTACCTTCTACTGTGAGAGATTGCGATGTTGCATATTCAACGAGCAAAGTTATTGGAGAACAAATTCTTGCAAATTATGGAATGAGAAAAAAGTTTGAAGTGATTATACTTCGGTTTGGGCCCACCAGACCGAAGGGTGTTTACAAGCCTTTTGGTGAACTGAAATTACACCTGAAAATTGAAAATGCGTTGCAGGTTATTGAGAGTGCGATTAACACGAATAAAAAATTATGGTATGAAGCATTTTCTATTGTTGATGAAATAGAGGGTGTTGATATTTCCAAAGCTAAAAAAATCCTGAACTACAGACCAGTTTAATTGGGAGGCTACAAAAAATTAAACAAGTTCGTTAAATAGCGGGTTCAAATCCCGTCGCTGACATTCTTAATCAATTTAAACTAGAATTATGAATAAGTTTATATGTTACCTTACAATAAAATAGAGGCTTTCATAAATCCACTTTCTATTATCAGAAACTTCTTAGCATTTTTATTAGGGTATGTTATTTTTTTTGTGGTTAATGGCACCTTAGGTCCAGCATCATTATTAGCTCCTCTAGGCTTTGTAATCGCCTACAATTCAATATACTACATAAATGATCTTAAGGACCTTGAGGAAGATAAGAAAGATTCTCACAAATGGAAGAACAAGCCTTTACTAAACGGTTCTTTAACAAAGAAAAAAGCAACTTATCTTTACTTCTTTTATCTTATAACAGGGTTGATTCTAAGCTTTTTTGCCGGGACTTTTTTTGGATTTGTTGTTTTGTTTTTGCTTATACTAAATTTAATTCATACCTTTTTTTTCAAAAAAACACACTTGCTTCTATTGATTAATATGACTTTAATACAAATGATAAAAATAACCTTAGGTTGGATAGCAGTTTCATCATCTTTTGAAGGGTTTCCATTTTATTTTATAATGTTCTGTGGATTGTTATATGCCACCTCTTATCTTTTCTATAAAAAAGAGAAAGAGGTAGTAGAGGTAAACAGGAACAAGAAGATATTTAGGAAAATGTTCAATAAACCCATAAATTCCTTCTTTTCTATTATAACACTTGCTAGTCTTGCAGTCTCTTTTCTTACTTACAACTTTAGGTTACACCTTTTAGTTATGATACTAATCGTAATAATTTTCACTTTTTCCTTGAAGCTTGTTAAAGCCAGAAAGTTGGACCTTTACAGGACTTATCATATTCTATTAACCTTAGTGTATGTTGGCGTAACACTTTCATTTTTCTTGATAAGTTATATTCCGGAACTAGCTGCACTAAATCAGCTTCTAGTGGTTTGAGGATTATTTCTCAATAATTTTCCAGTAAGCTTCAGCTCTTTCTTTGTAACCAAATCTTATTCTTAAGAAGTTTCTCGCGTAATACTTGAACATGGTTACATGGAAACCGTACTTCATGCGTCTTGAAGAAACAGGCATTAGAAGTTCTTTGAAGTATCTTATTTTTCCAGTTTTTTTAATTCTTCTAGCCAAGTCATAGTCCTCTAGAATGTTTGTTCTGAAGGGATATTTCTTAAGGATTTCTTTTTTCAATGCCATGTTAGAGCCCCAGATGTATTGAAGACCTAAAAATCCATAAAATCTTGTACTAAAATCTGTCCAGAATTTGTAAGCTATTTTCATTAAAGAATCTCCATCATACGGGTATAATGGGCCACCAATGCATATGTTTCCGTTCATTAGCTTGGAGATGTTTTCTATCCAGTTCTTTGGTGGTATACAATCTGCATCGCAATAAGCTATTATATCGCCTTTAGCTGTTTTCCATCCTATATTCCTAGCATCAGCTACACCCTTCTTATTGTCCTTAACAATTTTATCAGCATAATTCTTTGCTATAGAAACCGTCTTATCCGTTGAATGGCCGTCTACTACAATTATTTCAGGTCTTAAGGTCTGTTCTTTCAAACACTTCAAGCATCTCTCTATGTATTTTTCCTCATTTTTTGCACAAACTACAGCACTAACCCTCATAAGTTAATATTTTTAAAATATACACTTATATATTGAATATGCCTCGGTGGCTCAGACTGGTAGAGCGGCCGCCTTGTAAAGCTTTCAAGAAAGCGGCAGGTCAAGGGTTCAAATCCCTTTCGAGGCTCATTTTCTTAACTTGTAAGTCCTTAGCCGTTGTTCAAAAGGCTCGGGCTGCAAGGAATAATTATGGAAGAGATTCATCATCCAAAGAGAAACCTAAAAAGTTTTATAAATAAGATAAAGAACTCTGAAGACATAACAACAAGAAATAATAGAAATATGATAAGCTATAACAAGATTAGAGAAATTCTTTCAAATCTAGCTAAAAAAGCGGATGTTAAGAAAAGGGTTAACCCTCATAGCTTTAGATATGCTAGAGCTACAAACTTGGCACAGTTTTTAACAGAGGCTCAAATGAAAGAATTTTTTGGTTGGACGCAAGCCAGTGATATGGCCGCTCTACATGTTCATCTTTTTGGGAGGGATGTTGACAACACTATATTAAAGGCTAATGGAAAATTACCTAAAGAAGAGGAAGAAAGGGGAAAGGAACTAAGATTAAAGAACTGTTCTAGATGTTCTTTTGAAAATTCTCCAGAATCTGATTTTTGTAGCTGATGCGGCTTACCATTAGACTTAACAGCTCTGGAAGCAAAGGAAAAGGAGAAAGAGTTTATGAAGCTTGTTACACCGGATATTATAGAGCAACTTATAGAAAAAAAGGTTCAGGAAATATTAAAGAATAAGAGCATATAAATTGCAAAGCTATAATTTCAATTGGTATAACAAAGTTATTTGCAAATTCAAGTGTTTGATATGAAACATAACTGCGATATTTGTGGTTTGTCTATAAAAGAAGTAGGAAGATTGGAGAAAGTGCATATTAATAAAAAAAGAGTTAAATGGCTATGCGTTAATTGTAAAAAGATTTGATAAACTTTTTCAAAGGCATTATCAAGATTTAAAAGATATGTAAAATCTGTTGTATTTTCATTCAAACGGTTTACTTATTTTCTATTAACTCTTTTTTTGAAGATTTATCCAATTTGCCTACTACAAAATATTTTCTTGGTTTGCCTGTATCAGCATACTTTACAGCTAACCTCTTTAATATCCAACCTTTTTGTACAAAATCTTTTGCCTTTCTTGGTAATAGCATTATTTCTGTATTTTCTTTTAATTCATCAGCCATATTAAAAATATAGAAAAACTAGGATTTAAGGATTATTTTTCAATTTGAATTAAACTTGTGGGCTTTGCCCATTTTAGTATATCACTTTCGAGGCTCACTTCACTTTTCAAGTCTTTCTGTTACCTCTAAAAATAAGAATCAGGTATAGTAAACTCATCAATTATTTTTTCAACCCTACCATCTGGATGATATATTACCCTTATTAAATAACTGGTCTTCTTTTCCCATAAGTTGTTTTTTCTTGAATCCTGATAAATAGTATCCATTTAACAACCTCCTTTTAAGCTTGATAAGAAATAAAACATATTGATTTGTTACCACTAAAGTTAGTGAAGAATTATTTATTCAACAAAATAATTGATACGCTGAGAATCATTAGAATTATTCCTATTGATTCATAGATATTTATGACTTCTCCTAAGAATTTGCCACCTAATATAGAAACAATAGTTGTAGTAACTATTAGTAAAAGAGAGTAATTACTGCTCTTTAAATTCCTTAGAGCAATTTGACCGAGGATAAAAGCCAAGAAGCCTAGAATTACTGATAGCCAAAAAATAGGCTGTAGGACAATTAAAAGAAGTTCATTATGCTCTAAGAGAAACTTGAGTATGATGTTGCCTAAGCCCATCAATAAGCCGCTTATAATTGAGTATAAAAAGTATTTCATCATAGTATCACAGCCATATGAGTAAAATGCCTGAAAAAAACAAGATCAAGGCGATTATCTCCTTTGTTTTAAGCCTTTCCTTTAAAAATACAAATTCAAGTATAACCAAGGCTATTATTGAGAAATTTCCTATAGGTTGAATAACACTTAACCTCTCGTATTTTAAGGCTAAAACATAGAAAATGAACGATGAATAAAGAATAGCATAACCTAGAATCCATCTACGTGATTTTAAGACATCCTTCCATCTCTTAATCTTTTGTAAACCTTCTTTTTGCAAGATAGTTCCTACAGCCGATAAAGTTGCTGAAACTAATTCTAAAAGTATGCCTAACATAATAATAAGATATTTATAGCTTAATTAATAAACTTAAGACAAGCATATTATTATTCAATATATAAGATTTTTAATTTGACAAAAATAATATATTTTACATATTTATAGTGATTTTATGATGGTATTCAACTACAAAAACATTAACATAGATAAAGTGAATTTGGTTAAGAACTCAATACAGTATTTAATAGGCGTTATGCTTTACTTTATGGTATTCAATAAACTTTCTTTTAGTTTTATTTTAGGCCTTTTAGGATTTTTGATTGCCTATCATTCTGTGTACCAATTTAATGACCTGATGGACTATGAGGAAGATAAAAACAATAAATTTAAATTAAAGACTAAATTACTACCAAGGGGAGAAGTAAAAAGGAGCACTGTTGAGTCTTATTCTTTCATGCTTGCTGTTATAGGCTTAACTTTGTCTTTTCTAGTTAACGCCTTCTTTGGATTGCTTGTATCTACATGTCTGCTCCTCAATTTCTTATACTCATCATCACTTACAAGATTAAAAAAATCAAAGTTTTTGCTACCGAACATCTTTATAATAGAGTTCATAAAATACTCACTGGGTTGGTTTGCCTTAACAAGTTCAATTTTAGAGTTTCCATTTGTCTTTATTGCAACCTTATCAATAGCCTACCTGATAGGCTTTACATACTGGAAACAGGATATTTCTAATTTTTGGCACACTAGGAAAATAAAATTTTTGATTGGCATATGCTTTTTTATGTACGTGGCTTCTTTCTTGTTATATCCATTTAAAATAGCTCTTTTGTCTCCAATTTTAGTAGGCATAACCTTTGATGCTTTCAGAAGATTCAAAAACTCATTTATTAAATTAAAAGTGGGCTATACTTTAACATTTGCTGTGAGTTTCTGCTTCTTAATATCGCTGATTTTACTCTCAAACCCATCAGTCGCAGAAATAAATGATAAAATAAACAATAGAGTCGATGCTATAACAGAAAATGTAACAGCTCTATTGCCTGAAGGGATAAGAGATGGCTTATCTTCTATAAATGAGACAATAAGGAATAATATTAAAAAAATCGATGATATAGAGATAAACTTAAAAAATCCTCTTTACAGGTAGAAGGATGTTAGACTTTAAATGAGACATTATCGAGCATCTTTTGCAAGAAAACTTCAATTTATCTTTCCTTATAGATTCTAGTATATCGTCTACGTTTTTATCGCATTCTAAAAAACAGGAGGCGTTTCCAATTTCTTCTGCAAAGTGCGCATCACTGCCTACAATTTTAGGTATGTTTTTTCTCTTTGCGTAATTGCTAGCCATTAGATTAAATCTATTTATCAATGTTCTGGAATTAAAAACCTCAATTGCATTTGCTTCTTTTACCTTAAATATATTTTTCTTAATGCTCTCAATTCTTAAAAAATCAAATGGATGAGGGATAATAATGAAATGGTTCTCGTCCTTAGCTCTGTCACAAATGTCTGCTAAATCTCTGTTATATTTGCCATCTGAAAGAAAAATCAGTAATTCTCCATAGTTTGTTTTTATTTCCTCACCAGGTATTACTAGAAGTTTTTTTCCAGCGACTTTTTTTGTAGCCAAGGCACCTTTGACAGTATTGTGATCAATCACTCCTATGACATCATAATCCTTTATCAAAGCGTTTTTAACAACATCAAGAGGCTTCATATCCGAACATTTAGAGTAATGAGTATGAACGTGGAAGTCTGCTTTTAGCATGAAATCATTAATAATGTTTTAAATATAAAGAATTTATATTTCTTTTATGCTACCTGTCGTAAGCGTTGTGGTACCAGCAAAGAATGAAGAAAAGGTTATAGAGAAATGCATAAAGAGCTTGATAAATTTAAGCTACCCAAAGAATAGGCTAGAAATAGTAGTAGCAACAGACGGGAATACGGATAGAACATTAAAAATATGTAAAAAATACGAACCTAAAATAAAAGTTATAGAGACAAAACCAACGCGTTGCAAAGCTGAGGCACTTAATGCTGTTATACCAAAACTAAAAGGTGAAATAATAGCAATTTTTGACGCTGACTGCGTTGTAGATAAAAATTGTGTCACTAATGCTGTTAAAAGATTTTCTGATAAAGAAGTAATGGGAGTTATGGGATTTTTAAGGCCTTACAATAAACAGCAGAATATCATCACTAAAATGATATTTTCAGAAACTATCCTGGTATTCTTCCAAGAGAGTATTATTAATAAGCTTGGCTTCAACCCTAATTTTCTCGGAAAAAACATGTTTTTTAGAAGAGAAGTTTTCAAAAAAATTGGCAAGTTTGATGAATATTCATATTCAGAAGATATAGAGTTTTCAATTGAAATGAGAAAATATAAGTATAAAGTCGTTCTAGAGAAGAGTGCAATAACATATGATGAATATCCTACTTCAATCAGCGATATCTTAAAACAAAGGCTTAGGTTTTTTAGGGGCATGCTAAGGGTTAAGAGGAAGATGAGTTATAAATCTAAAAAAGATATATTTCAAGATTTGGCACATGGATTTTTTATCTATACAAGTTCGCTATCGTCTATAATGCTTTTCACACTTTTGTTTAGCCTTGTAATTAAGATGCCTACGATAATCGTAAACTTAGGTGCATTTATACTTTTGTTGCAATTTTTATTGTTTTTAATTTCTACAATCTTTTTAAAAGAGCCTCTAAAGAATTTGTTATTCACACCACTTTACTTGATTTTTTCTATTCTAAACTTTTATTCATTGTTTAATGCCTGGTATAAAGAAAAGACAGGCGCTTCTATAAAGTGGTATAAAGTTAATAGAGCTGCAATAAAGCAATAGATATCAGGTTTATTTATAAAGAATTTATATTTATTTTATGCTACCTGTGGTAAGTGTAGTTGTACCTGCTAGGAATGAGGAAAAGGTTATAGAGAATTGTATAAAGAGTTTGCTAAAAGTAAACTATCCAAAAGATAGGCTAGAAATAGTGATTGCAACTGATAAGAATAACACTGATAGAACAATTGAAGTGTGTAAGAAGTATGAACCCAGAATAAAAATTATATTAACTAAGGAAACACACTGCAAGGCTGAAGCGTTAAATTATGCTTTACCTAAGCTTAAAGGTGAGATAATAGCATTTTATGATGCTGATTGTATAGTAGAGAAGAACTGTATAATGAATGCAGTTAAAAGATTTGAAGATGAGAAAGTAATGAGTGTGATGGGTTTTATAAAGCCTTACAACATTAACCAAAATATTATATCAAAGCTTGTTTCTTTAGAAACTTGTATGGTATTTTTTCAAGATTATCTTCTTAGTAAATTTGGTTATAATGTTAACCTTGTGGGAAGAAATATGTTCATAAGAAAAAAGGTTTTTGAAAAAATTCATGGTTTTGATGAATATTCATATTTAGAAGATGTAGAATTTTCAGCGGAGTTAAGAAAATATAATTTTAAAACGGTTTTAGAGAAAAATGCTGTAACTCATGACGAATGCCCTAATTCAATAAGTGATGTTTTAAATCAAGGCCTAAGATTTTTTAGAGGATTAATTAGAATAAAAAGAAAAGAAACGTTTGAAGATTTTGTACACGGGTTTAATGTTTACTTAAACTCAATCTCTTCTTTTATGCTTTTTATTTTATTGATTAATTTATTTATTAAAATATCATTCATTAACTTCTTAGCTTTAGCAGTTATAATATTCCATTTCTTATTTGTTTCAATTGCTAATTACGTATTTAAACAGCCTATGAAGAATTTAATCTTGTTTCCTATTTTCCTATTATTTTTTTATATGAACTTTTATATTATAGCAAAAGCTTGGTACTATGAAAGAACTAATAAGCCCATGAAATGGTATAGAACTAAAAGAACTGGTGTTGTAACAAAATGAATAATTGGGATGTTGTTTGGCTAAAGAAGCCTAAATGGATTTATGAAAAATCTTGGGAAGACATCACAATAAAGTTTTTGGCATTTATCAAGAATTCTTTAGTAAACTTAAGATAAAAAACCCAAAAATAATTGAACTTGGCTGTGGATCAGGTGAAATAACAGCTAGACTTATTAAAATGTACGGTGGATCGGCAACACTTGTGGATAATAGTAAAGAAGCTATTTCTTTAACATCTAAAAATTTCAAGAAGTATAAAATAAAAGCAAAAATTATACAAAAAGATTTGTTTAAATTTAAGCCTCAAGAAAAATTTGATATTGTACATAGTGAAGGCCTAATAGAACACTTCTTAGGAGGAAAACAAAATAAGATAATTGAAGTGCATAAAAAATGTGTAAAAAAAGATGGATTTATTATAATATCTGTCCCTAGACCAGTTTGGTATTATAAGATAGCTAAATGTCTTTTAGAAAAAGTAAATAAATGGCCCTTTGGATTTGAAAAGGCTATGAATAAAAATGATTTAAAAAAAGCGTTAGAGAATTGTGATTTAAAAGTTCTAGAAGTTCTTGAATATAATAGATATTCCTTTGCTTTAGCAAAAATATAAAAATACTCATATTCTTATCTCTTAATATCCTTAGCCTAGAGATAGAAGCTAATACGGGGTCATGGTCCAACCTGGCACGATACGAGGCTCCAGTCATGGAGCATTGAATCAAGGATGATAGAAGAAACCTCGGGATGGGGGTTCAAATCCCTCTGACCCCACTCATGGTGATATTATGATACCTACAAAGCTAAAGAGAGGAGACGAGATGAGGGTCATCTCTCCTTCGAGAAGTCTTGCGATAATATCAAAAGAGTCGAGAGACATCGCTGTTCAGAGATTTGACGAAATTGGTCTGAAGGTGTTTTTCTCCAAAAATTCAGAGGAGATTAACGATTTCAATTCTTCCAAGATTGCTTCTAGGATAGATGACTTGAATGCAGCGTTTATTGATAAAAACGTAAAGGCAATTTTAACCTCTATTGGCGGCTTTAATTCTAATCAGCTTCTTAGATACATTGACTATAAAAAAATAAAACAAAACCCAAAAATATTCTGTGGCTTCTCTGATATAACCGCCTTACAAGATGCTATATACGCTAAAACAGGTTTGGTATGCTATTATGGTCCACACTTTTCTTCGTTCGGAATGAAAAAAGGTTTTGATTTTACCATGGAATATTTCAAAAAATGCTTATTCGAATCAAAAGTGTTCGATGTAAAATCCTCAGGTGAATGGAGTGATGACGAGTGGTACAAAGACCAAGAGAAAAGGAACTTTATCGAAAATAAAGGGTATGCCACTATAAACGAAGGCGAAGCCAAAGGGACTATCATAGGCGGAAACCTATGTACCTTTAATTTGTTGCAAGGTACCGAGTTCATGCCGTCTTTGAAAGAAAGCATATTTTTTATCGAAGACGACTATGAGTCTAAGCCACAGCACTTTGATAGGGACTTGCAATCTCTTATACATCAATCTGGATTTGAAGAAGTCAGAGGAATAGTCATCGGGAGGTTTCAGAAAGAATCTAACATGACAAACGAATTGCTTACGAAGATTATCAAAAGCAAGAAAGAGCTACAAGGCATTCCAGTTATTTCTAATGTAGATTTCGGGCATACCACGCCTATCATAACATTTCCGATAGGTGGAAAGGTTGAGATTATTTCAAGTAAGAACAGGATTGAAATAAAGATTACAGAGCATTAGAAAAACTTGCCAAGAAGATAAGAGAGTCTTTTTAAATTCTTAACATAAAAATTAATTCTATACGCGTCGATAGTCTAGTGGTTAGGACATGAGCCTTCCAAGCTCACGACCCGGGTTCAAATCCCGGTCGACGCACTTTTTAAATTTATTCTACCAAAATGTTTTATGGTGATATGATGCCTCGCATCACTCAGAATACAACAATTAAGGAATATCAGAATTTTGTTAATGAAGTTTATGGCCTTTCGAATGATAGGTATTTTAGTTTATGGGATATGCTCAGCAATGTAGAGCGCTTTACAATGAGAGGTCTTAAAGGTATAAGAAAGAAAGATTACGAAAAAACTAAACTTAATATACTGATTTCTCTCAGTTGGTTCTCATCGCTGTTGAACAGGCTTCACATAGATCTTGAGGATGCTGTGTGGAAAAGGTTCCCTTACTTATGCTCGTATTGCGCTACTTGTCCATGCTCATGTAAAGAGAGAGGAATAAAAATCAGAGAAAATGTCCAGATAAACAACCTAAAAAAGCCGTCTACTCTTGAAGAATATCAAGCAATGTTCAAAAAAATATACCCGCCTGAAAAAAGGACAATAGAAGATGCTGGAATTCATTTGGCAGAAGAGTTGGGAGAACTTTCAGAAACGGTACTGACACACATGGGAGAACATAAAGATGAGATCTTTAAAGAGATCATTTCAGAGTCTGCTGACATTTTTTCATGCATCATAAGCTTGTTCAACTCCCTTAACACGAGTATAGCAAAGGAACTTTCGATTATGTTCTCGAACAACTGTCATGTTTGCAGAAAATGTCCCTGCGAGTGTAGTTTTAACTCTGTTGTTAATTTCGAGTCCTGAGCAATTAAGGAACATATTTAATTTCTATTCTCAATATAAATTTTATTAAATTCAAATAATATAGATGAAATATAAAAGGTTCAAACAAATAAAGGAAAACAGGGTTAAGATAGCAGAAGAGAGAATAGAGATATTAAAGGGAATGATAAAAAAGAAGCCTGAATTCGCAGAAAGATATAGAGAACTTATTAAGAAAATCGCAAATAAATATAGGTTAAAGATAGATTTTTAAACCTGAAAAGTATATTAGAGACAAGATGATTATGAGAGATGTTCCAACTCAAAAACTTATAGAAAAGCTTTCCGAGGAATTAAAGAAAAATGAGAATATCAAGCCTCCAGACTGGAGCAAATATGTTAAGACTGGTGTATCTGAGGAAAGGCCGCCTCTTCAAAAAGATTGGTGGTTTTTAAGGTCAGCTGCTGTTTTAAGAAAGATATACTTAAATGGACCTGTCGGTGTGCAAAGACTAAGAACTGCATTTGGCGGAAGAAGGAGAAGAGGCCATAAAGGAGCTCATCAAAGAAAGGCTGGAGGAAAAATAATAAGGTTAATTATCCAGCAACTTGAAAAATCAGGTTATGTTCAAAAAATTGATAAGCCAAAGAAAGGAAGAGTTATAACTTCTAGAGGTCAAGGTCTTTTAAATAGAGTATCAAAGGAGATAAAATGAAAGACGAAAACACTGAAAATATTGCTGAATTCGAATCAATGAAAAAAGAAGTTTTAAGAAAGATTTTAACAAAAGAGGCAGTTGAAAGAATGGGAAGAGTTAAGCTAGCAAACCCTCTGGTTGCTACCCAACTTGAAATGTACTTATTTCAACTTGCTCAGTCAGGCCAGTTGAACGAGATGATTGATGATGTTAAGTTAAAGCAAATTCTAAGTGTTTTAATGCCGTCAAGGAAGATAAAGATAAAGAGAAGATGATTATGCCAAACAAGCCAACGCCTTTGCCAAAGAAACTAAGACTAATATCTGCCAGCAAAAAAAGGCCTGCTCCAAGATGGGCTGATTTGAAAAAATATAATAAGAGGGCTAGGACAAGAAGAATTGCAGTTCATAGGACAAAGCACTGGAGACGCGGTCGCTTAAAATTGTGATTATATGGCTGAAGAAAAAATCTTTACAATTTCATTAAGAGAAGCTTTTGAAAAGGAAAGACAAAAAAGGGCTAGGAATGCTAGCAAGATTGTTAGAGCTTTTCTTACAAGGCATATGAAGTCTGACAACATAAAGATTGGGAAGTCTATTAACGAGGCAATCTGGAAAAGAGGCATAAGCAAACCTCCAAGAAAAGTAAGAATTCATGTTCTAAAGGAAGAGGATATAGTTTACGCTGAGTTGTTAGGAGTAGACATAAAAACACCTTCTAAAGAAGAGGTAAAGAAAAAAGAGGAAAAGAAAAAAGGAAAGAAGGAAAAGATAAAGGAAGAGAGAAAGGAGAGAAAGAAGAAAACAATACAAGAAGAAATTCAAGAGGAAGTAAAAGGAAAACCAGCAGAAGTTCCTTCAGAAATAAAGCCAGAAGAAAAGACTAAAGAAGCAGAAAAAATAGATGAGTCTAAAGAAAAATCATAATAAAGGCTTTACAGCAATTTTCATTCTATTCATACCTTCTCTGACAAAAATAGAGTTAGTTGCATAAGAAATTCTCAAATGCCCTTCACCATTTTCTCCGAAAACAACACCAGGAACAGTAGTTATATCAGCTCTTTCAACTAAATAATCCGAGAATTGTTGAGAACTCATTCCAGTTCTTTCTATATTCGGAAAGACATAAAATGCTCCATCAGGTCTTTCGCACTTAATTATTTTCATTGAGTTTAGCTCACCGACTATCAAATCTCTTCTTTCCTTAAATGTGTCAACCATATTTCTTATGAATCTGTCAGTCTCTTCCTGTTTTTCAAGAGCAGCTATCATTCCATATTGAGATTCTGTACTAGGACATGCTGTAGTGTATTGTTGTGCATTAGAAAGATTAGCAGCAACGCTTTTGTCTGGAGATATTGCAATTCCTAGTCTGTAGCCAGTCATGCAAAGTGTTTTTGAATTAGAATTTACTGTTAGGACGTTGTCAGACAATCTCCTCAGCGGGACATGCTTTTTCTCATAAATAATTCTATCATAAACCTCATCAGAGATAATGGCAGCATCATTTTCTTCACATATTTCTGCAGCTTCTTCTAATGTTTTCTCATCTTCTACAACTCCTAGAGGATTTTCAGGATAGTTGAATATTACTATTTTTGGTTTATGTTCTTTTACAGATTTTTCAAAGTTTGATAGGTTTAAAGAAAAATTATTTTGTCTATCAAGTTTAAATGGCACAGGACGAGCTCCAACAACTCTTATCAAACCTTCATAATTTGGAAATCCAGGGTCAGGATATAGAACTTTATCTCCATAATTTGTATAGGCTAAAACGCCAAGCGTGAGAGCTCCAGAAGCTCCAGGAGTTATAATAATTTCATCATCATGAACAGGTTTTTCAAAAGCTCTTGAGTAATAATCCGCAGTAAGCTTTCTTAACTGCGGTAAACCGCAAGTAGGACTGTATTTTGTTTTACTTTCTTTAATAGCCTTGATGATGGCTTCAGTTACATGTGTTGGTGGATTAAAATCAGGTTCTCCAATATCAAAAGAAATTGTTCGAGGACCCTTCTTCTCTGCTAATTTCCTTATTCCGCTCGGTTTGACATCTCTCATTTTTTCAGCAGGTTCCCACATATAGAAATTAGGAAGCAAAAAGATTTAAACCGATGTTTTAAATACTTCTATTTCTAAATTCAGAACATGCCTTTCAAATTTTTAAGAACAAACTTTTATGGAGACCCCAACATAGGTTTCTATGGTTTTGCTACTGATAGTTATTGCCTTTTAGGAGTCGATCTTCAACAAGGCATTTTGCAGAAGATTAAGGAGATACTAAAGACTGAAGTTGTCATATCTTCAATAGCAGACATACAACTAGCAGGTTTGTTTGCTTCAGGCAATAACAATGGAATTCTACTTCCAAAAATAACTGAAGACTATGAGTTGAAAAAACTAAAGGAAAGTTTTGATTTAAACATAAGGATATTAGACTTGAAAGAAACTGCTTTAGGAAACTTGATTTTATGCAACGATAAGGGGTGCCTGATAGCTAATCAGTTGAAGAAATATAAAAAAGAAATTTCTGATACATTAGGATGCGAAGTTGAAATAGGAAAAATAGCTGATTTGGACATAGTTGGTTCATGTGCTATTACAAGCAATATAGGTTGCTTATGCCATCGTGAAGCTAATGAAGAAGAGTTAAAAAGAATAGAAGAGATACTTAAAGTAAAGGTGGATGTAGGTTCCATAAGCTATGGAAGTCCATTTATAAAATCAGGAATAATTGTTAATAGTAAAGGAGTAGTATTTTCCGAGCAAACAAGTGGAGCTGAGATAGGAAGAATAGAAGAGGTTTTTGGATGAAAGATGATATGCAAAAGAAAATAATTCAATTTCAAATGCTAGAGGCAAACTTAAAAGCAATGCAGGAGAGGGAAGAGTTGATAAACGAAAGACTAGCAGAGATAGAGACCACAAAAGCAGCAATAGAGGAGTTAAAGAAAACAAAACCAGGTAAGACCTTAATACCAATAGGAAGTGGGAATTTCATTTCAGGCAAGATAGAAGACACAGAAGAACTGATAATTGGTATAGGGAGCGGCGTTGCAATAAAGAAAAAAAGAGAAGATGCTACTGCTATATTAGACAGTAAATCTAAGGAATTTGAAAAAGACTTGAATGATATGAGAAATCAGAGTACAACTATTGCTTTTCAATTAGCAAAACTGCAAGAAGAGATAGAAAGATTGCAAGAGTGATAAAGTGTTTGGCTTCTTAAAGAAAAAGTTAAAGGAAGGAATAGAAAAAATTTCTAAAGCTGTTTCTGAAAAAGAGGAGAAAAAAATAGAGGAAGCTGTTGAGGAAGTAAAAAAGGAAGAGCATATAGAAGAACCTAAGAAAGAACTTGTAAAAGAAGTTGAAAAAGAGATTGAAAAAACAGAAGTGAAAGAGCCTGTAGAGGCAAAGGCAGAAGAAATAATAGAAAAGATTTCAGAAGAAAAAATAGAAGAAGCAAAAGAGGTTATAGAGACTGCAAAAGAAATAGAGCAAGTTAAAGAAGAAAAGCCTTCTGAAAAAGCAGTTGAGAAATTTGAAAAGGAAATTGAAGAAAAATTTATTGAAAAGGAAATTCAGAAACCAGGATATAAAAAGGCTGAAGAAGAATATGAAAAAGTTTTAAAGGAACAAGAAAAAGAAGAAAAGCCTAAAAGAGGCATTCTAGGAAAATTGTTAAAAAGGAAGCCTAAAGAGGAAAAGCCTCAAGAAGAGAAAGTTGAGAAGGGAATTATAGATAAAATCAAAAAGAAAATAACTGAAAAGAAAATAGAGGAGGACGATGTTAAGGACTTGCTAAAGGATTTGGAAATGAGCCTCATAAGTTCTGATGTTGCTGTTGGAGTAACTGACAAGATTGTTAATGATTTGAGGAACAACTTGGTTGGAAAGTTCATTAAAAGAGGGGAGATCGAAGGCATTATTAAAAAATCATTTAAGGATTCTATTCTAGAGATTCTGAATGTCGAAAGCTTTAATCTACTTGATAAGACAAAAACAAAAAAACCATACTTGATTGTTTTCCTAGGATTTAATGGTTCTGGTAAAACAACAACCATTGCACGCATCGGTCATTTGTTAAAGAAGAATGGCTTTTCTTGCGTTTTTGCTGCTGCAGATTGTTTTCGTGCAGCCAGCATTGAACAACTAGAAGAGCACGGCAAAAAACTAGGCATAGAAGTTATTAAACATAAATATGGAGCAGACCCAGCTGCTGTCATATTTGATGCAGTAAAGCATGCCAAGTCAAAAGACATAGATGTTGTTTTAGCAGACACTGCTGGAAGAACCCACACTAATGTCAATTTAATGGATGAATTAAAGAAAATCATAAAAGTTAACAAGCCTGACTTGAAGATACTTGTTGTAGACGCATTGACAGGAAATGACGTATATGACCAGTGCAAGACCTTTAATGATGCTGTTGGCGTCGACGCTTTAATTATAACAAAAGCAGATGTCTATGAGAAGGGTGGAGCAACTCTTTCAGCGTCCTTTACAATTAAGAAACCAATTCTTTATCTTGGAGTCGGACAGGAATATGACGACTTGGAAAGGTTTGATTCTAATAAAATTGTTGAAAAATTATTAGAATAAGTCTTTGTCTTAGGAAAAGACCTAATAAAATGTCAATGATATTTAAATAGGCTTTACTAGAATTATTTTATGAAAGACGCTTTATTGATACTAGCGGTTTTAATTATTGTAGGAATAGCAATTTATACATTCATACCTCCTACTACTCAGACTTCTGTAGATACTGTAAAGAAGTTTGCTTCATATGAAGAACTAAAAAGCTTTCTAAAAAGTAACATGGAATCTTATGCGGGATATTACGGAGGAACATTTGGAGCTCTTTCATCCACCGCAGGCACAGCAGTAATGCAAACAACTACAGCAATGAAAGAATCTGCTGCCCCAACAGCTGCACCTTTAACTGATGGAGGAGGTGCTGGAGAATATTCTACCACAAATATTCAAGTAGAAGGTGTTGATGAAGCAGACATTGTAAAAAACGATGGGAAGTATATCTACACCGTGACTGGAAAAAAAGTTATCATAGTTGATGCTTATCCAGCAGAAAGCTCTAAAATAATATCTCAAATAGATTTTAACGGAACTGTACAAGAAATATTCATAAACAAGGATAAGTTGGTTGTTTTTGGATGGGAATATAGTTATGATTATTCTTCAGAAGTAACCTCTGAGATCGGCATAGTTCCTCCTTCATATAGTAGACCAAAAACCTTTGTTAAAATATATGACATAACAGACAGGTCTAACCCAGTTCTAAAGAGAGATGTTACTGTTGATGGCAATTATTATGATTCAAGAATGATAGGAAATTATGTTTACACTATAGTTAACGAACCAGTCTACTATGGTGGATATTATGGCGGCGGATCAGATGTCGTACCCTTACCTATAATCACTTCTAATAATATTGCAAAGACAGTAGCAGCATCTGATATCTATTATTTTGATTACCCTGATTATTCTTATGTCTTCACAAACATACTTGCAATAAACACTCAGGATGATAACGAGGATCTTTCTAGCAAGACATTCCTAACAAGCTATAGTCAGAACATGTTTGTCTCACAAACAAACATATATTATGTTTATACAAAAAGAGCTAATATGTATGACTTTTATGACAAGATAATTGATGAAGTAGTTATACCAGCTGTTCCAGCAGAAGAACAGAAGAAAATGAACGATATAAAGAATATGAATATAAGCAAGTCTGAGAAAGTACAGCAAATAATAGTAATATTCCAGAATTATATGAGGACGCTAAATCCTGAGGAATCAGCTAAGTTAATGAATGTTACTCAACAGAAAATGGAAAAGGTTCAAGCTGATATTGCTAAGGAAATGGAAAAAACCATAATACACAAGATTTCTGTTGACAATGGAAAAATAGATTATAAGACAAGTGGAGAAGTTCCAGGATATCCTTTAAACCAATTCTCGATGGACGAATATAATAATAACTTTAGAATAGCTACTACCACGGACTCTTGGAGGTCTACAGGAACACTTAATCATGTTTACATTCTTGATAACGATCTTAAGATAACTGGAAAATTAGAGGACCTTGCTCATGGAGAGAGGATTTATTCTGTTAGACTCCTTGGAAACAAGGGATACATGGTAACCTTCAGACAAATTGATCCTTTGTTTGTTATAGACTTGAGCGATCCTAATAATCCTAGAGTTCTCGGCTTTTTGAAAATACCAGGAGTTTCAGATTACTTGCATCCTTATGATGAAAATCATATAATCGGAGTGGGATTAGATGCTTCAGAACAAGGAACAATAAAAGGAATGAAGCTATCTTTGTTTGATGTTAGTGATGTGTCAAATCCAACAGAGATTTCAAAATACATAATAGGTGAAAGAGGCACAACCTCAGAAGCTTTAAACGATCACAAGGCTTTCTTGTTCAGCAAAGAAAAGAACCTTCTAGTGATACCGGTTAGACTAGCAGAAGGTGGAAGGTATAACACATGGCAAGGAGCTTATGTCTTTAATATTGATTTAACTAATGGAATTACATTAAAAGGAAAAATATCTCATGCTTATGAAAAAATAGGTTCTTGCACAGGTGATTTTTGTCCTACGTGGACTGATGGAAAGTTTGACAAGGCACTAAGCCTTAATGGAAACAATGAATATGTTTCAATTCCAAATTCCCAAAGCTTAAACATGCCAAAGCAACTTACTATTAGCGCTTGGGTTAAGTTCGATGAAATACAAAAACAACCAATAGTCACAAAGGCAGAATATGGTAATTACCAATATTATTTAGGAATGACTTCAACAGGCGCTATTGAATTCACTGTTAATGAAGATGATACTTGGAAAACTACAGACACAAGATTAGAGGCAGGTCAGTGGTATCACATAGCTGTGACAGCAGACAGGAACACCGACAGCATAAGGATTTATATTAATGGTGTTGAAGATGCCAACTCACCATTCACAGCGGAGTATCCTTTCCATAGGAATTCAAATGACGTTAGAATAGGAGCTGCTGAAGAGTATAGTTATCAAAATCTAAGAGGCACAGTTGATGATGTCATAATAGTAAACAGATCTTTATCCAAAGATGAAATAACTCAATTGTATCAGAATGATAACGATATTGTAATGCCTTCTGACACTGTGCTTCACTTGAAATTCAACGAAGGAGAAGGAACGAGAGTAGAGGATTCAAGTGGATTTGAAAACAGTGGAACAGTAACTCGTGGAAATGAGTATAGTTATTATAGTTATGATTATTCAAAAGAGATAAGAAGATCCTTGTACATGGATAGCGTTCTTTATACAATTTCAAGCAAAATTATAAAAATGAATAATTTAGACAGCTTGAGTGATATAAACAAAGTAGAACTTCCTTATGATCAAGAAGAATACTATCCTGTAAGAGGAGTTTAATTTACTTTGGAATTATTATTCCATCCAAATCTTCGTACTTTCCTTCTAAGTATGCTTTGGCTGTTAATGCACAAAGCAATGCATCATATTCGTCCTTGTTCTTTCTCGGTTCCTTAGATAATCCTAAAACTTTTTCTGATGCGTTCGAGAAAACTTCAATGACTTTGTAACCTTTTTCCTTCAGAATCTTCACAAGCTGTGAAGCACGTAAGACCAATATCCTCATAGTAGGAAAGGCAGGTGACACAGGTTGGAAACCTCTTTTTAATAATTTTTCATCAGAAGTTCTCCATATGCCAGTTCTAGGAAGCCAGAAAGGAGCATCTACTGCAACGCAGTCTGGTTTAGTCTCTTCTATCTCTCTTAATATTTCTGCATCAGAGAATAGAAGTTTTGTTTGAGAACCTTCTTCGGTTAGAAGGCAGAAACCAGTAGGATTTTCGACCTTTCCAGCAAGGTCTATGCCTACCACTTTCATATTAAATAATTGCAGGGAAATTGATAAATACGCATCAATTTAATTCTTATTATGAAGTGGATGGTTATAATCATTTTAATAATGTTTTTGATAGTTGGATATACTTCATGGACGTTATGGAAAAATCAAAATGAAACATCCTGCAATCCTCCGTACATAAAATATAATGACCAGTGCTGTTTAGATCAAAATAGTGATGGTTTATGTGATAAGGCTGAATCACAACCAACAACTGTAGATTCCTGGCAAAGCGCTATAAATGCTGTTGATAGGTTAGAAACCAACTACACTCTTAATTGCAAAGGTGGCATAAAAGAGAATGTTCTTTACATTGTTCACGTTATCAAGTCTCAAGATTACATAGAATGCTCAAAGCTAAAAGAGAGGATTGATGTTGTAAAAGCAAAGCCTGGAATTTTTGACAACTATTTGAAAATAATAGACGATTGCAACAGCGATACAATAGAGGCCCTTTCAAGGACAGTAAAGGGATTCTTTTATGGAAGACTATTACCATTAAGAAATACGATTTCTAATTCAGACGATTTCTATTATGTTTATTCTGGTTGCGTTCATGAACCAGACAATTCAGGCAGCATATTCTCATTCTTCCAGATGGCTGTAGACACAGAATCTGGCGTAGCTGCAGGCATGAGCACTGCCCGTTAATTTAATAAAATTTAAAAATACGCATCAAGTTTAAATCCTTTTCCTTCCAAGTAAAAGTTATGGTTGATGTTAAAAAAGTTCTAGAAAGAGTAGGGCTTAATCCATTGCCAACTAAACACACGTTATATTGTGATTATTTAGGTAAGGATAGAAGTTTTGAATTCTTAGGATTTCTTTCATTAGGTGATGGAACCTATGTTACACCATATACTTTAGGTAAAGAAGTAAGCTCAGGAGAATTAGAGTGCTTAACAGATGGTGAATCCCTTAATGTTTTAAACACATTTGCTATAGAAAAATGGGCTCAGAAATATGCATTAGCACCCCATGTAGCACTCTTGGAAATTGCTAAGAATTCTCATACGGATCCTCAGCTTTTTAATGAAGTAAAAGGAGTTAGAATGCTTACAAATACAGTTGCATTAAGAAAAAATAGAACACTTGAACTAGGTTACATACCTTTTTTTGGAGAAGATGGAGAAATAAAAGAATTTTTAAACGGTAAAGTGAAAGCAAAGGTAGATGGTGAAGGAAGAGCCTATTATATAGGTCGCAGTGACTCTTGGTTTGCTCCTGACAATTCAGAAAGCAAACATAATGCTAGATATTCTTCAGATTCTATACATTTTTATCCTAGAAGAGATGGTGTTCATTTATCAGAAGCAAGTGTTAGCGTAGTTATAACAGATGACAAAAAGACGCATGTCTTTTCCAATAATAGTCTGTCTCATAGAGATGTTACCACTAGATTTCCAATTGTTAAGTTATAGGAAAATATTTAAGAGTATTAAGATTAAATTCTTCTTATGCTTGAAAAGCTTAGCGAAGGATTGAAAGAAGCTCTAAGAAAAATAACAGGAGCAGGATACGTCGACAAGAACGTTCTAGACGAATTAGCTAAAGATATTCAGAAAACTTTGCTTGCATCAGATGTTGATGTTAAACTTGCTTCAGACTTGACAGAAAGAATAAAGAACAGAGCTTTAAACGAGAAACCTTCTGGTGGAGTGACGGCCAAAGAGCATGTAATAAAGATAGTTTATGATGAATTGGTAAGACTAGTAGGTGAAAAATCTGAGCTTAGCTTAAAGCCAGGAAGAGTGATGTTTGTTGGTTTGTTTGGTGCTGGTAAAACAACATCCATAAGCAAGCTAGCCAAGTTTTATCAGAAAAAAGGTTTAAGACCTGCTTTGATAGGATGCGATGTCCATCGTCCAGCTGCTATGGATCAACTGTTTCAGCTATCATCTCAAATTAATGTTCCATGCTATGCGCCGAAGGACATAAAGGACCCAATAGAAATTTCAAAAACAGGCATAGAAAAATTCAAGAAATATGATATCCTAATATTCGATGCTTCTGGTAGAAGCTCCTTGGATAAGGAACTAGCAGACGAGTTAAAAAGACTAGGAGAATTTGTAAAACCTAATGAAGTATTATTAACAATACCAGCAGACTTGGGACAGGCAGCAGGACAGCAGGCAGAGGGCTTCAAGAAACTTGTTGGTATAACTGGAATATTTTTGACAAAGATGGATTCAACAGCCAGAGGTGGCGGAGCAATAACATCCTGCGCAATTACAGGTGCTCCTATAAAATTTATCGGCACTGGTGAAAAAATTGATGCAATAGAAGTTTTTGACCCAGAAAGATTTATTTCAAGACTTATAGGTTTTGGTGACATACAAGGCTTGATAGAGAAAGCAAAGGAAGCTGACTTCAAGCCAGAGACAGCAGAGAAGATAATAGAAGGAAAGTTCACAATGAACGAATTCCTCGAACAATTACAATCAATGAAAAAGATGGGCTCATTGAAATCTATGTTAGGAATGATGCCTGGTCTTCCAGTAAAGATACCGAAAGAATTTGATATAGACAAACAAGAAGAAAAAATGAAGAAATGGACAATCATAATACAATCCATGACACAAGAAGAGAGGGATGACCCTCAGATAATAGATGCTTCAAGAATCAAGAGAATATCGAAAGGATCCGGAGCTACTGAATCAGAAGTAAGAGATATGTTAAAACATTATGAACAAACAAAGAAAATGGTTAAGATGATTTCTAGTGGTGGAAAAAGAGGACTATTTTCCAAGTTCGCAAAGAAATTCAAAGGGTTTTGATAATGAGAACATTCGTTCTTTATGCAAGAAAAGCTAGAACTGATAGCAACTTTAAACTAGGCGACCTAATAAATGCTGGAAGAATGGACTTGGTCTGTCGCTGCATATCTTCTGCTCTATGGCTCTCGCATAATGTTAGAGGAGATGCAAGGATATTTGTTGTTCTAAATGGTCCACCAAAACCACCTGTTACAATATGCTTTCAAGGCTCTATGCTTTCAAGGGTTTATGTTGATGAAACAACTAATGCCAAGTGGATTAAAAAGTTATTATCAATGAAGTTTGGAAAAGAATGGTTAGAAGTTGAAGCAACAAAGATTGCTAGAAAGAGTTTCCAAGAAGTTTTAACAGAGTTGAATGGAAAGAATTACGTCTTGCATGAGAAAGGAGAGTTCATAGATAATGTAAAATTGGATGAAAATCCTATTATAGTGTTAGGAGACCAGGTAGGTCTACCAGATAAGGAAGAAAAATTTGCCTTAAGAAACGGTGAGAAGATATCATTGGGAAAGAATGTTTATCTAGCCAGCTCTTGCATATCTATCTTAAACTGGGTTTGTGACAAAAATGGAATTGATTGAAAAAACTATAAAGATTTTAGAGAAAGGATATTTTTGCAATTCCTGTTTAGGCCGTTTTTATTCTGGCCTTTTGTCAGGTTATACAAACGAGGAAAGGGGAAATTTTCTCAGAACAATACTAGCTATGGCGATTGATTCTAAGAATGTAGATTATTCGAAAATTGATTCAAGCAATTTTTACGGGTTTAAGTTCAGAATCAATAAAGATTTTTCTCCATTAAAACCAGGGAAATGTTTTTTATGCAACAACTTGTTTGAAAGTTTGAATGATTATGCTAATAAGGCAGTTAAGAAACTAAAAGATATAGAGTTTAACAATTTCCTTGTAGGCTCAATAGTACCATCAGAAATATTGGAAAAGGAAGAAAAGTTATGGGAAATCACACGCATTGATTATGTTGAATCAATAAAATCAGAAATAAACAGGGAGCTTGGAAAGAAGATATGGGATATAATAAAAAAGCCAGTTAATTTCAAGAACCCAGACATAGTAATACTTTTGAACTTGGAAAAGAGGGATGTAGAAATCAAAATAAATTCTTTGTTTATTCTTGGATATTATAAGAAACTAAGAAGAGGATTCCCTCAGTGTAAGTGGGGAACCCCTGGTAAGTATAATACTTCTATTCAGGAAATGATAGCAAAGCCAGTAATGAAAGTTGCAAAAGGAAAAGAAGATTTTTTTCACGGTTATGGACGCGAGGACGTAGATGCCAGATGCTTGGATTGGAGGCCTTTTGTTACTGAAATAACTGAACCAAAAATCAGGAACTTTAACTTAAAGAAAGTCGAGAAAAAAATAGACAAGAGGATTAAAGTAAAGCTTCTAAAGATTTCTGATAGGTTTACTGTTAGAAGGATTAAGACTGAGATGGGAGATAAAACATATAGGATTACTGTTGAATTCAGCAAGCCAGTAGAGAAGTCTGAGTTAAAAAAATTAAAAAGTCTCGTAGGCTTAATTCATCAAAGGACACCTATTCGAGTTTCCCATCGAAGGGCAGATTTGATAAGAAAAAGATTGGTTAAGGCTTTAAAATATAAGCAAATAAACAAAAAATCTATAGAACTCACTGTTAAAACCAATGCTGGCCTTTACGTTAAAGAACTTGTGTCAGGGGACACTGGAAGGACTAAACCTTCTGTGTCAGAAATCTTGGGAGTTGAGGCAAGGCCAAGGAACTTGGATGTTATAAAAATAGAGAAACCAAAGAATTTATAAATTTATAAGTATAATGCTGTATGTGATTAAATGGTTGTAAAATCTCACGGTCCGAGGAGAAGGACAAGAGAAAAGTTTAGAAGAAGAGGAAAAGTTCCTGTAAACAGGTTCATAAGGAAGTTTAATGTTGGAGATAAGGTTGTCATTGACATAGTGTCCTCTTCTTTGAACGGCATTCCATTTAAAAGATTTCAGGGCTTGATAGGAAATGTTATAGAAAAGAGAGGTAACGCTTATCTAGTAGAAATAAAGGACGGAAACAAGACAAAGAAAATTCTAGCAACTCCAGAGCATCTAAAGACTATTTAAAATCAAGTTTATATCTTCTGAAAAATTATTTTTCTACATGCGGAGGTAGCCAAGCTTGGTCTAAGGCGTAGGCTTGAGGAGCCTATGGGTTAGTCCCTTCGCAGGTTCAAATCCTGCCCTCCGCACATATGAACTCCATTTAATCTCACCTTCTTCTTAAATAGCAACTGAGAAGAAGATTCATTAACGAGCATTTATGAAGCATTGATTAAACTTCAAAACCTTTCTTGCCTATTAAAGGTACGAATGCCATATCAGCAATGCATTCTACTTCTGGGCTTTCCTTACTTGCCTCAAAAAGAAAAACTCTACCGCCACCCCAATGTTCTTTAAGTGGAATAACCAATCTTCCTTTATTCTTCAATTGCTTTAATAAAATCTCTACGTCATAACCAGCAGGAGCAGAAGAAGCCATATAGATTGCATCAAAATCATCTTCATCTTTGAATCCTTCTGAAGCATCCCCAAAATGTACATGAACATCAGCCATATCAACCTTGCTCTTAACTCTTTTAATGTTTCTTTCAGCAAGTCTAGACAATTCTTCGATTATTTCAAAGGATTGAACCTCACCTCTTCCCATTTGCGTAGCAACCGTTGAGGCATGATAGCCACAGCCAGAGCCTATTTCTAAAACTCTTTCATCAGGTTTTAGATTTAAGACTTCATTAAATATAGCAACAACATATGGGGCTGAGCAAGTTTGTCCATAACCAATTGGTACCGGTTCTAACTCGTAAGGTGACTGAGATTGTATAAATTCCGCCCTGTCAATTTTCTTCATAGCAGAAAAAACATCATCTCTTATTAATCCGTTTCCATACTTTTTCATAAAATCTATCATTTTTTCATTGCTTCCAAAGGTGTGTTCATCTACACTACTCATGAAACCATTAAACTTTTCTCTTCTTTCACTTGACTTTTCAACCGTCATGTAAAAATAATTAAAAGAAAGCAATTTAAACTTGATTTAATACCAAAATTTGCAATTTCCAATTATCTATAATTATTTGATATACACATATAATTAAAAGTCATCAAAAAATCAAGAAGAATGCGGGTTTAATTGAAGTTCTAACATACCCTCTGCACAGAAATTTTTAGTCAGCCAACAAATGTTCTTTGCGGATAAACAAGCTTCTAACAAACCAGTACATTGCATAAAGTTCAAATGAGAATGGAAAGTAGCCTAAATATCCTAGGACAGGCATCTCAAAGATTTTGAAAAAACCTACAAACGGAATATCATATGTCCATTTAGGTATGGCCCAGTAATTCCAAAATTCCCACAAAAACCCTAGTATAATGCCTGATAGTAAGAGTGATAGGGGAGTTGCTAGTTTTCCTTCTCTTAAATGGCCAACTATGCTTGGCTGTTTGTGCAAGTAGTTTATCGGGTCTAATATAAAGAAGAAACTTAGCCAAACCAATGGAAATGCAAATGTGGGTATGATTGCAGGTGCTATAAAGAAAATAACTCCAAAAATTATCATAAAATGCAAAAATCTTTTTGTTATTTTATATTTTTTATTAAACTTATTTTTGTCAAATAAATGAATGGATTTTATTAGTTCAAAGGTCTCGAACAATGCAGGCAGCACTGTTGCAAAGGACAGCGCTCCAAACAAGATTTTTTGATTATTCAAACCTTCAAGACCAGAATAGTTCCAGTTTCTAACACCCACATTAACGAATTCAAAGCTCCACCAAAAAATCATTGAAAGCAAAAACATGCCCATAATCTGCTGGAATCTGTTGCTTATCAAAGAATTTCCCCTAAGCTTGTAAACTAAGGCATCAATAGTCAATATGTAGCCAAGCCAGACAATAGGGAAATACCAGTTTGCAAAAGGCTGAATCTTTAAGAAAAAGTTTACTTCAACTGCTATTATTAGCAAAATGCCTATCAAGCCATACTTTCTAAACATATTAAAATATAATGTAACTATATTTAATATAAATTGAGGTTGATTAGAGTGGAACAGAAAAGAGAGATACATGTGGCCCTAATTCCGGATGGAATTACAATATGAAAACTTATATTGTACCATAAATAGAAGGTGGGCCAGAAAGAGGAATAAACCAGAGTGGTATGGCCATCTTGCTGGAGCAAAAAAGATGGAGAAGTTTGTGGACTGGGTTCTAGAGCATCCTGAAATAAAAATGGTTAGCATATATGGCTTGTCAACTGAAAATTTACAAAGAGATGGAAAAGAATTAAAAAAGCTTTGGGATATTTATAAAAGGGAAATTAAAAAATTACGTTCTTCTAAAAAAATCAAAGAAAATAACGTTAGAATAAATATTATAGGCGAAGAAGCTTTTTGGACTCCTAGTTTCAGGCATGTTGCAAAGTCTGTAATGAAAACTACTGAGAATTATACAAAAAATGTTCTTAATGTTTTAATTGCATATGGTAGTCAGTCTGAAATATTAAGCTCAATTAAAAAAATTGCTAAGGCTGGTGTAAAGGCAGTTCCTCCTTTGAAGAATGCCTTAATAAACTATTTGATGGTAAATAGGCCTGCAGACCTGATAATAAGAACTGGCGGCCAGCAAAGGCTAAGCAATTTCCTTTTGTATCAAGCAGCTTATGCTGAAATATACTTTACTGATACCTTGTGGCCAGATTTCTCAAAAAAAGAATTTGAAAAAATCTTAAAATGGTTCTGGGAACAAGAGCGTAAGTTCGGCAGATAGTCATTCAGGCTTCATGAAAGGGAAGAATATTACATCTCTTATTGATGTCGAATTAGTAAGCAACATTATCAGCCTATCTATGCCTATTCCCATTCCTCCCATTGGCGGCATGCCATATTCTAGAGCTCTTATAAAATCTTCATCTAAGGCTTCTGTCCAAGGCTCATTAACCATTTTCCTTATTTTAACTTGCTCTTCTAACAACTTCTTCTGCATTATTGGATCATTTAGCTCGGAGTAAGCATTACCCAGTTCTAAGCCACAAGCATAAGGCTCAAATCTTTCTATAAATTCAGGATTGCCTCTTTTTAGTTTGCAAAGTGGAACTGTCTCCTTGGGGTAATCCATCACTATTGTTGGATTAATTATTTTTTTATCAAAGCTTCCAAACAAGGCATTTATTATTTCACCTCTTGTCATCTCGTCAGGTATTTCTACTTTATGCTTTTTAGCAACTTTTCGTAATTCCTCAACTTCCATTTTACTAACATCTTCCCCAAGATATTTTTTAATAGCATCAACCATTGTAATTCTTTCCCATATAGCCAGGTCTATCTTATGCTCCTGATATTCTATTTTTGTAGTTCCAAGGACCCTTTCAGCGACGAATTTTATTAATTCCTCAAAAATGTCCATGACATTATTGTAATCAATATATGCTTTGTAAAATTCTAGCATTGTAAATTCTGGATTATGCTTTAGGTCTATTGCTTCATTTCTAAAGTCTTTTGATATTTCATAAACAGCATCATAACCGCCAGCAACGAGTCTTTTTAAGTAGAGCTCGTCTGCTGTTCTAAGAAATACATCTTTTTTTATGTCGTTCATAAATGTTTTAAATGGCTTTGCTGCTGCTCCGCCATATATTGGTTGAAGAATAGGCGTCTCAACCTCTAAGAAACCTTTTTTATTTAGGAATTCTCTTATAGTATCAATTATTTTTGTCCTTAATACGAACGTCTTCCTAACTTCTGGATTCATTATAAGGTCTACGTACCTCTGCCTGTATCTTATCTCCATGTCTTTTAATCCATACCACTGTGAAGGCAAAGTTCTTAAGGCCTTAGCTAAGATTGTTAGCTTTTTAACCAAAATGCTTAACTCTCCTTTAACAGTTTTTATTATTCCGCCTTCTACTCCGATTATGTCTCCTATGCCTAGTTTGGAGAATAATTCATATTCCTTTTCAGAAATATTATCAGCGCCAATGAATGATTGTATCGATCCAGATGAGTCTTCTATGTGTGCAAAGCTAAGCTTGCCATGGTGCCTCTTTGATTTTATCCTTCCTGCTACAGCTACTTTAACATTCTCTATTTTTTCCCCAGGCTTGATTTTTGAGTATTCTTCTATCACTTCGTTTATGTTGCGAGTTCTATCAAACTTGTATGGATAAGGCTCAAAACCCATTTTTCTTATTTCTTCCAGTTCCTTTATCTGAATCTCGTCTGCCATAAAATCACTTATAGGTTTATATTAAAAATATTTATATATGTTAGCATAAAAAAGAGTTATGATTGACCTTTATACAGCGTCTGTTTTAGTGTTTTTTGCTATCCTTGGCATATTAATCTATAAGGATAGGAAGAACTTAGATATCAAGTATATTCTTGTAATGAAAAGAACTAAGAGATTTAGGAATATTATAGATAGGATAGCAAGAATATCTCCAAAGTTTTGGAAAATTGTTGGTACAATAGCGATATTGACCTGCCTATTTTTCATGATTCAAGGAGTTTATATCTTGTTTACAACTCAACCTTCAGTGCAGTTCGTTCTGCCAACGCCTTCAGCAACAGGCTCCTCTGGTCCAGGATATATATTAATACCTTTCTGGTTCTGGATAATAACTATATTTTTCATACTTGTACCGCATGAGCTTTCTCATGGCATAATGGCTAGGGCAGAGAAGATAAAACTAAAATCAGTTGGCTTGCTTTTGCTTGCAATATTTCCAGGAGCTTTCGTTGAGCCTGATGAAAAGGAAATCAAGAAGGCAAAGGCAATAACAAAACTAAGAATCTTTTCAATGGGTTCTTTTGCAAACTTTTTTGTTTCTGCCTTAATATTTTACTTAACTTTGTACTTAATTTGGCCATTGTCAGTTGCTCCAGGAATAAACCTTATGAACGTGACTGAAGGATCTCCAGCATATACATCCGGCTTAAGGGCAGGTATGATATTAATAGAGGCAAATGGAAAAAAGATAGTGCCAACCTATGAAGAGTATCTAAGAGGTTCAAGCTATCTTTATGATGAAATAGGGAATGCAAAACCAAACGAAACTGTTGCGATAAAATCTGATGGGAAAAGTTATAGTGTAAAATTAGGATTTAATGAAAAAACAAATTCTACTTATATGGGAATACAATATACCCCAATTTTTAGAAGTGATCCAAAATTTTTCCTAGGTATCTTAATTCCACTCTTAACCATGATTTCTTTGTTTTCACTAGCAGTTGGAATAGTTAACATCCTACCGATATATCCGTTAGACGGTGGACTTATAGTTGAGGCAATAACATACAGATACGCAAAGAAGAAATCAAAGAAGATTGTAAGGGCGATAACTTATCTTGTCTTAATGATTTTAATCTATAGCTTCTTCAAACCTTTCATTATAAGATTTTTAGGTCTTTAATATTGCTGTTTCTTTCTAAGAACTCTCTTATAACTTTTATATTGCAGCCTTTTCTTCCAATAACCATTCCTCTGGTTTCCATGTCAATCGCTAGGGTTACCTTATCTCCGTTTATATCAATTTTTTGAACAGAAGGTATCAAGTTTTTAATGAACTGCTCGGAATCTTCAGACCATTCAAATATTTTTATCGGCTTCTTTAGCATTTTTTCTGCAGTTTTTATGTTATGTCCGTCTTTACCGATGGCTAGGGCCATTTTCCCTGGATTTACAAGAAAATATATAACCTCAGAACAAACGCAGTCTCTAACCTCTGTGCCAGTTATGTTTTCAAAAGCTGTTATTACCCTTATAATATCATTGTCAAAGTTTCTCATTTACTCACTTTATTGCCAGCACTGCTATGGAAAATGGTTTTCCACAAAACACGCCAAGCTGTTTTTCTGTTCCATCGAAATTTTCAACCTTTATTCCCGTCAGTTTAGAGTAGTATTCTATATCCTTCTTTATGTTATCTGGACAGTTGCTTGCCATGAAAACTTGTTTAACATTCTTTAGTTTTAAATTTTTGATAGCTTGCTTGCTACCTATAATTATTTTCTTCTCATTTACAGCATTTCTCAAATCATCTATCATAGAATCAATTTTTGGCTTTCATGCTTTTAAACTTATCGTACGCTAATACAATTAGAATTTTCTATTAATAAATTCACTTACTTTCTTTTTTGGGTGGTATGAAAACTAGGTCGAACATTCCTGTTCCAACAGGAACGACTTGGTTTATCATCACGTTCTCTATTATGGATTCCAACTTGTCTGTCTCAGCCCTTATTGCTGCTCTGGTCAAGTGCTTTATTGTTTCTTCGAAGTTTGCTCTTGCTAGTACAGAACCTTTTGCGCCAGCTACTCCATATCTTCCTATTGCTTTTATGTCTCCGTCGGCAGTCATCATGTCTGCGACAAGCATGATATGTCTTATGTCAACACTCAACCCTCCTTCCTTCATTGTTGTGTAAGCATCCTTGACAATGGATTGTCTTGCGGCCTCAACTCCTAGGACTTTTAATATTTCATGGATGTTGTTTGTTGTCGTTCTACTCTTGTCAATGCCATGGACTTCCAAAACCTTTGCGAAATTGCTACCTAAAGTGTTTATAATCCACTCGTCTTCTTTTTGCATTACTCTTACTTCAGTAACGCCTTTCACGCCTTTTATATGAGAATCTAGGAGCTTTGTCTTTAATTTTTGTAAAGCCTTTATAGAAATTTCTTCCTTTGGTTTAATGACTATGCTGTCCTTCAACTCTCTTATGCTTAGTTCTTTAAAGTTTTCTTTTAATCTTTCAACAATCTTGTTTGCTTTCAATCCTCTTTCTTTCAGAGAGCTAGCATCTAATGGGATTTCAATTTGCATATTTAACAAATCAATAGCAGGTTCAATTGACAAGTCCTTTAACCTAGTTTCTTGGATTTCAGCTGCAACTTCTTGGGCCTTGCTTGGAGTATTATAACTTTTTTGCAAATAAACCGCCATTGTCGGCGTCTTTGGGGATCTTCTAGCATCGAATATCTCAACTAGTCTTGGCAGACCAAGAGTTACCTTAATTTCAGCAGCTCCTGCTACGTGATAAGTTCTCATTGTCATCTGAGTTGCTGGTTCAGAAATGCTTTGAGCAGCCACCACTCCAATAGCCTCTCCTTGTTCATAGCAGCTTTTCTTGTATATTTCAACAACCAAGCTTACTGCCTTTTCTTTTTGTGCTTCAGTTAGCTTGAACTCTTTTATCGCTTCCTTCAGATTTTTCATAATCTTTGGAGGCAATATTTTTTCTGCTTCATCTAGTTTCATTTTTTCACCTTAATACAGATTGGACAATTGATTTGACGTCCAGCTCTCCCCAACTTGATTTAGCTGGGTCTATCTTATCTTCTCCTGGTACGAATTGAATTATTATCTTTCTATTGTCTCTAATTATGTAAGTACAGTCAATTTTAAGATCTTGTAAAGCATTCATAAGTCTTCTTTCCAAATAACCGCTATGCCTAGTTCTCAACGACTTGTCCATGAGTGATTCTCTTCCTGATATTGCGTCGAAGAAGAACTCGAATGGATTTAAACCTGTCTTAAAACTGTTTCTCGAGAAACCATGTGCTGCTGGGGATAAATCTCCAACTTTAAAGTGTGACAAAGTCCTGTCTCTATAACCTCTGTGTATTCTTTCGCCTAGGACTCTTGACTGACCTAATATAGCTGAAATTTGTATCATGTTGGTCATAGAACCTCTGGATCCAGATTTTGCCATGATTGTTGCAGAATTTTCTTCGAATGAATTCTTAATTAATTTTTCTACTTCTTCAATTACTTTTGATAGCGTATTTAATATATGAGTCTCTAAACTTTCCTTTGCAGTGCTTCCAGGAAGGATTTCTATCTTGTTTTCGTGATAAAGTTTTATTAAATTATCAACTTCTTTTTCTGCGTTTTCAATTATTTTTGTTACATTGCTTTTAACTTCATTAGTTAGTTCAATGTCATCCAATCCCATTGTAAAGCCGTACTTGTCTAAATATTTTATGGCGAGTGTAGATACCTTATCTATGAATTCATGAGCAACTTCAGGTCCGTATTCCTTTTCTATTATGTCTATTAGTTTTCCATCCTCAGACTTTACTGCCTTTGAGTCTATTATTCCACGTTCAAGCTTTCCATTCTTGATGACGACGTAACCATCATTCTCACAAGTCCCTTTCACGCATTTTTCACAACCGCAAACTTTAGATTTAAATTCTATATGCAAGTTCTTTGGGAGCAAGAAACTGAAAATTTCTTTTCCTGTGAAGGTCTTCTTGTCAGGTAAATCAATAAATATGCCGCATTCTGCCAATAACTTGAACGTATCTTCTCTGCTTAAAACAGTGCTGTTTCTTGTAAGCGCAAATGTTCCAGATATGTGGTCTTCAGTACAACCTACTATTGGTCCACCAAATCTTGGAGATCTTATATTATTTTGAACTTCCATTAAAAGTTTTGCTTCTGCTTGGGCCTCTTCAGTTTGGAGAACGTGTAGGTTCATTTCGTCTCCGTCAAAGTCTGCGTTATATGGTGTACAAGAGCATAAGTTAATGGTGAAGGTTCTCCATGGTGTGACTTTGACTCTATGAGCCATTATTGACATTCTGTGAAGAGAAGGCTGCCTGTTGAAGAGTACTATGTCACCGTTTTGTAAATGTCTTTCAATTATGTAACCAGGAACAAGTTCTTTTATTATTTCTTCTTTTGTCTCACCTGATACCTTTTTCCTTTTTCCATCTGGCCTGATGACGTAGTTGGCTGATGGCCAGGATGGAGTTCTTGATATAAGTTCTTTGACATAATCCATGTTGTGTTCTGTGGCAGTTAATGGTATAGTCAATTCTTTTGCTATAATCAAAGGTACTCCAACTTCGTTTATGCTTATGCAAGGATCAGGTGATATTACAGTTCTTGCAGAAAAATTAACTCTTTTTCCAGTTAAGTTTTGTCTAAATCTACCTTCTTTTGATTTTAATCTATCAGCTAGGGTCTTTAATGGCCTGCCTGATCTGTGACGTGCAGCAGGAATTCCTGACAAGCTGTTATCAAAGAATGTTGCAACATGGTATTGCAATAGTTCCCAAAGGTCTCCTATTATAAAGTCTGGAGCTCCAATCTCTATGTTTTCTCGTAGTCTCTGGTTTATTCTTATTATATCTACTAGCTTATGCGTCAAATCGTCTTCACTTCTCTCTCCTGTCTCTAGTGTGATTGAAGGTCTCATGGTTACTGGTGGGACTGGTAATAAAGTTATTATTAACCATTCAGGTCTTCCGCCATAAACACCCAGCTCTTTTAAATCCTCGTCTGATATTTTCTCAAACCTTTCTCTAATTTCTATTGGAGGAATTGCAACCTCATCTTCCATGAAGCTGTAAGGCTTTTCGAATTTAACTTGTTTCTGCTCTTCTCCACAGTGCGGACATTTTTTAATTGTAGTTGCTATAGAAGTTGAGATTAGTCTACCGCATTTTCTACATGTTAGTTTCAAAATTTTGTAAATTAATTTTGAATACATGACATGGACAATAGGCTTTACTAATTCTATATATCCAAAATGTCCAAAGTCTGCTCCCATATTTCTTCCACATGTCCTGCATTTCAATCCTGGGTCTATGACACCAAGTCTTGGGTCCATTACGCCCCCTTCTAATGGGAAACCGTCATTGTCGTACAATTCTGCTTTTGTTATTTCAGCTGATGACATTTTCTTTATCATTTGAGGTGATAGCAATCCAAAATCAATAGAACCTATTAATTTTCCATTTAAATTTATTTTAGGATAGATGAGCATCGTCTTTAGTTCGTCTAATAAAAGCTTGAACGCATAAGACATTTCTACGTCTACAACATCACTGTCCTTGCATATTGGGCATATGCTCTTTTCTGTTGCTTTATTCCAAACAGCAACTAAGCCGCATCTCTTACAAAAAGGAACTTCAACTTTATCTGAGTCGAACCTTTCCTTTAGAGTAAGTACAGCACCATGAGCAATCAAACAATCTTTTTCCATTTCCCCTAATCTTAATCCACCTTCCTTTGCTTTTCCTTCTGTCGGCTGTCTAGTCAAAAGAGTGACTGGTCCTCTGGATCTTGCTTGCAGTTTGTTTGCTACCATGTGATCTAGTTTTTGATAATAAATGATTCCGCTAAATATCTCAACCTCAATTTTTTCTCCTGTTATACCATTGTAAAGAACTTCTTTTCCATCGCTTCTAAAGCCTGCTTCATGCAAAAGATTGCTTATCTCCTTTTCAGTTAGTTTGCTAAATGCTGAAGCATTTATTTTCTTACCGCTTAAGGCAGAAGTTTTAGCAGCTAGAACTTCTAGAAATTGTCCTATTGCTTGTCTCGTTGGTGTTGAGTGTGGATTTAAAATAATGTCAGGTGTAAGTCCTGAGGATGAAAATGGCATGTTCTCTTGAGCCATTATTAATCCTATTACAGACTTTTGTCCATGTCTCGAAGCAAATTTGTCTCCTAGTTCTGGAACTCTTAAATCTCTTACTGAGACTTTAACAAGTTTATTTCCATTCGCAGTTTCTGATAAGAAAACTCTGTCGACTACTCCTTTCTCTCCATGCCTTAGAGTTATCGAGCTCTCTCTCATGTTTGCTATGCCAGACATTAGCTCGTTTGCTGATAGGAATCTTAAAGGAGATATCCTTCCTATTAGAACAGAATCACTCTCTACTTTTGCCTCAGGAGTTAATACTCCATCTTCTGCTAATTTAGCATAATCTTCTTCTGATCTATAACCTCTTACGTCTTTGTCAGGGATACCAATCTTATCTTCCTGGCCACCCCAGTATCTTTTTTCTTCTCCAGAATAAATTCTGTAGAAGAATGATCTAAACAATCCCCTTTCTATTGATGCCTTGTTGAAAACAACGCTATCAAGCATGTTAAAGCCTTTGTAAGAAGAAATTGCTACGACAACGTTCTGACCTGCAGGATGATGATTTAATCCTACCACATCTGTCGTGTCTGTCTCGACCAATGGCGACTGAGGATAGACTAGGATGTTTGATTTTGTGTCGCTCCTTAAAGGATAATTATATTGATACATACCGATAGCTTGACAAACCATTTTTGCTCCTAGGTTTACTCTGTCTCCTCTGTTGTGTTCTGGAAATGGCAGTAATGTGGCAGGTATGCCAAGGATGCTTATTGGTGTCAGTTCCAAATGAGTATGCTCAGAAGTTATGCTTTTTTCATTTAAGGCAACTAAGGCAGCATCTTCTTCTTCTGTGTCCAAATATTCAATGCAACCTGCTTTTACAAGGTCAAACCAACGAATTTCATTATCCTTTAATTTTTTAATAATCTCTTCTGTTAACCTTGGCTTGCCACTTTCTAAAATTATAAGAGGTCTTCTAACCCTTCCTGAATCTGTGTTTATTCTAATTTCATTTATCTGAGGATAATAAACGAAGTTTATTTCTCTTGAGATTTTTCCCTCTCTTCTCTTGTTTCTTAATTCATCAATAAACTCATTACCATTCTCAACGTAACCTATTGGAACTCCATCAACAAAAACATCGATTCCTTGCTTGCCTAGTTTTAAATTAGAGATGAATTTCTTTTTCTCAGTTTCTAGTATACCTTTTGTTATTTCTGCAAACAGTGCCAAATGTTTTCTTAGACCGATGGTTGGTCCTTCTGGTGTTTCAGACGGGCAGAATTTTCCCCAATGTGTTGGATGAAGTTCTCTTGCTTCAAAGTGTTCCTGGGTTGAAGTCAAAGGCGAAAGCACAAGCCTCATATGAGATAAAGAATCTACATAGTTCTTTCTCTCTAATCTCTGTGAGACTCCTGTTCTTCCACCTATCCATGCTCCTGTTGCCATTGCGGATGCTAATTGGTTTGTGACAACATTTGCTTCAACAATTGTTTGGGCTGGTGGTAACTTTCCACGTTTTGCCATTTTTTGATAATTATACTTTATTCTTGCTATCAAACCCCATCTTCCAACGAGAATAGATCTGAATAATAATTCTAACAAGTCGCCAGAGAGTTTAATTCTTTTGTTGCCATAATGGTCCAAGTCGTCCTCTGGTATGACTCCTAACGCGAATTCAATTATCTTCTTTATTGCTTTTAAAAGATAGTTTGCCTTGTCTGTTCTATTTTTAGTTTCCTGTCTCAAATGTGGCAACAGATACTTGTCAATTATCTGCTCTACTCTTTCCTTCCTATATTCTTTTTGTATAATCTTCAGATGCTTGCCTATGTATTCTAACGCATCCTTTTCAGTTTGTACATCAGTCTCATAAAGATTGACGTAAAATTCGTTTATTACTTTCTCATCCTTTAGTCCTTCTACTATGTCTTTATCCTTTTCTAGTCCAAGTAGCTTTAATAAAACGACAATCGGTAGTCTTCGAATGTTTGCAAAAGAAATGTATATTGTTCCATCATTCTTCCTTTCAATAGTATGCCTTTGAACAAAACCGTTTCTCTCAGAATTCACTCTTATTAATTCAGTATAGTTGCCAATGTTTTGCTTTTCAACTATCATTCTGTTTTGTGCAATTTCCTCTATAAGGACTAGAACTCTTTCAGTTCCATTAATTATGAAATATCCGCCAGCATCATATGGGTCTTCTCCACTTTTTTCTAGTTCGTCTTTGCTCATCTTGCTTAAGGAACATATCTTTGATTTTATCATTACTGGAAGTTCTGCAAGCAAGACATTAACAGGCTCTTGCTCAACTTTATTTACGATGGGAGTTATTTCCAAGTAAACTGGTACTGTGTATGAGAAGTCTCTTATTCTCGCCTCCATTGGAAGAATTTCTCTTACAGCACCTTCTGCTTCTTTTACACATGGTTTGCCAGTAGAAATTTTTCCGAGCTTTATTGTCAAGTCACCTATCTCTGGGACTTCAGGCTTTATTTCACCAATCTCATCTATTATTTTTTGCAGTCTGTTGTCTATAAAATCATTAAAACTTTCAATCTGAAATCTAACAAAGCCAACGTTATCCTTAAAGTTATTTAAAAGTTCTTTCATAAGATCACTTCTTGGCAACAACTCTATAGTAAACTGATATTCCAGCTGTTGAAGATTTTCTTACGATTTTTAAAACATCCCCTTCTTTTGCTTCAATTTCTTTTACAACTGGGTCATTCGTTAGAATCTTTGGTAAATTTCTTTCAGTTATATTCATTTTTTCAAATAATTCTTTTTTTTCATTTTCATTTAATATAGTGTGCTCAGGAACCAGCTCATGTTTTAGAATATCAAATTCTTTTTCCAATATACCACCATATTACTCTGTCTAGGGAGTAAAACGATTAAAAGTTGTAATTTCTATATTAGAAACTATAGTTTATAAACTTTACTGTTTGACGTATTTTTTACCTTCTTTTCCTGACTTTTGCTCTTTTTACTGTCCTTTCAACTTTTACAGGAGTTTTCTTAACTTCTACTACTTTCGGTTCCTCTACAACTCTTAGTTCAACCGGCTCTTCTGTGCTTTGTGGAAAATAAATTTGTACAGCCAAGTTTAGGATTGCTACTGAGACAAAAAACATTCCGACTGTTATTGCTGTTGGATCTACTGGGTTAGAGAAAATTATCAGAGCGCCCAGGATAAGAACTATTAATGTTAAAATCATAGTTGCTATTCTTTTCATGTTTAAAATATGCTCAAGTCAGCTTAAAAGGTTTTTGGTTCAAGTCTTAATCTTTCTTTTCCCAGAACTTTTCAGCTTTTTCTTGTCATTTTTAACCTCAATTATTAATTATTTTAGAATTTTATAAAGATTTATAAAGAAGGTTCATCAAGAACCTGATTTTCTTTGGTCATGATAACCTAACCTATTAAGTAATCCAAAAACTCTATCGTAACTTTGGGTAAGTTGAGTTCGTTTCCTTAAATAATCCCAATCTACTTCTTGATTTTTAAGAATATTACTTACATCTTCAACATCATATTTACCTTTTTCTTTTCCTCTCTGACAAATTGCTTTAACAACTATTATGTCCTCTGGAGAAACAACCGGAACATTAATATTGTCAATATCTATTTTTCTCATCTTTCTAATTAACAGTTCATCGCATTTGAAAGTATATTTCTTACCTTCTAAAGTTATAGTCATATCGGAGCAGGTCTCAACTTCATAGTCATTTATTTTAAACTTAGCGAGAGGTACTCTAAACATATCCTTTTCTACAACCTTAGGTTGCATTACCATAAACTCGTCTAAGCAATTTGCTAACCTTTGCATATCTGAATTTCTGACCATTATATCTATATCAGTTGGTTCTCTATTGCTTCCATAGAAAAATGCACCAACACCAGCCCAAAGACCCCATTTTATATCTTTTGCTGTTTTTTCTGTAATTGTTTCTATTGTAGTTTTCAAATTATTATTCGGCTTTATTTCGTTCATGTTATCATATTTTACTTTTCTCCAAATCTTTAAAAAGCTTTGTCCCATTTGTCTAATATTTTCCAGAATTCGATAACATATTCATGTGGTTGTTTTGCCAATTTCCTAACAGTCTCAGTTTGAAGTTTATTAAAACACTTTTCCTCTATCATTCTTGTATGCTCTAATGCTTCTCTGAATTTCATATTTCTTGGTGCTACCATACAGCAACTTATTTCTCTTATAATTCCGAATGGTCCAACAACCTGTAGCTTGTCCGCATCGAAAACTATCTTTGCTTCTATAGTTCTTGCCTTATGAATAGTACTGTTACGTGAGCAATCAACGCAGTGGATAATCTGTTCAGCAGTTTCCTTATCAACTTTGATTTTTTTAAGAAACCTTCTTACGGCTTCAGCGTTATGGAACTGATGAAGCATTGCTCCCAGCTTGACAATTTGGATGTCCGCTCTTTCCTTTTTAGACAGATAAGCTGCCAATTTTACCGTCCTAATCATATGTTCAATCCCATGCGTCTGGTCTAATTTTTTATAGTAATTATAGGCAAATCTGTTAATCTTATCATTTTGGACTTTGGTTATGCTCATAATATCAATTTACTGATTAGAATTTAAAAATCCTCTCATCCCCCCTGAAGAAGCGGTGAAGAACATGAAGATGGGCCCAACGGGATTCGGACCCGCAACCTACTGATTAAGAGTCAGTCGCTCTAACCAGGTTGAGCTATGAGCCCATAATTCTAAATAAGAAGTAGAGTTTATATTACTTTTCCTAAGAATTATTTTTTTCTCTTTTTAGTCAATGGATGCTTCCACATCCATCTAAAATTTCTTAATTTTGCATCTGGATAACCACATTTGCTGCATCTTTTCTTAGTCTTATGATAAGAGTGGCTACCGCATCTTCTACAACGAGCATGAGTAACTTTTCTATGCTTACCAAAAGAAGGAGTTCCTTTAGTCATCTAATTCACTTAAGTATTATTCAGGTGAGATGTAGATTATTGTATCTCCCCTAACAAGAGTTGAACCAAGCTTAACTTGCTTTTCATCTTTTCTTTCTTCTGCTTCTTCTAACCAAATATTTAAATGCAAATCAAATGCTTGCAAAGCTCCTGTTATCTCTGCTCCGTTCTTTAACTTTATTATTACTCTTTTTCCCTTTGCCTTATCTAAAACATCTAATGGTCTTGTCATGCTATCAACAAATAAAAAACTTCTAATAGAGATATTATGCTAACATATTTAAATCTATTGGCATTCATCGGAATATTGTCATGCCTCCTTGAGAGCTTAAATTTCTAAGCGTTTATAAAACTTAAAGCGATTAAATGGAAAAAATTGTTGTTCAAAAATCAGTGAGAGGAGAGGAAATCTTACCTCCAAAAGATGGAACAAGAACTCTTGTGTATCCAGCCTGTGGTACAGATAATCCTTGGATAAGGATACTAAAACCAGATATTTTTATTGGAATAGACTTAGATAGCTTCGATAGCAATCCATTTGATATTTTAGGTTGTAAAACAAAATCCATTCTCTATTCAAGAAGAGATGCAATAAACATACCTGAAATTCCAATATCTGATGAAGTTGCTTTGTTGTTAAAAATTTTCTGGGGAATAAAAAGTCCTTATTCACATTCGTCTTTAGAAGACACACCTAAAGTTACTGAAGAAATGCACAAAAGATATCAAGAAGAGAACATAGGTTGTTTAAAAGAATATCTAAAAGCATGCGAAGAAAGCGCTTTAAGGAGAACTTTTGTAATCGACTGCGATGGCTATGAATCAGTTATAGCGTCTCAAGGTTATCGCAAGATTCTTTCACATGAACCTTTCAACTGTTTTGGAACATTTACTTTTTGTGATTCCATGCCATGCGAAAAAGCAATGCCTCTTTTTGATTGGGAATCGATGGATAAAATGTTAGGTTATGCTTGTTCACAACGTGAGAGAGTTACAATAACATCAGATGAGAGAAATTATCCTGTTACTTTGCCGATTTTGGCCACTTATGTAAAGGAAATGAAAACAAAATAAAAGTCTATTGGCATTACTCCAGTCTTTTTATGATGTGCCAACCAAACTCAGTTCTTACTGGTTGAGATAATTGACCTTTTTGCAATGAGAAGGCAGCGTTCTCAAATTCACGAACCATTCTACCTCTTCCAAAAGTTCCTAGGTCTCCGCCTTTCTTCCCTGAAGGGCATAAAGATTTTTCCATTGCTATTTTAGAGAAATTAGCTCCTTTGTTGAGTTGGTCAACTATTGCTTTAGCTTCTTGTTCTGTCTTAACAAGTATGTGAGCGCAATGTACTTTATCTACCATGAAATCACCTCAGTATAATTGTTCTTATTGAATTTATGAGATATTTAAATATATTTATCTACAATTCTGTAAGTGATACTATGGCACTAAGTCAGTTTCGTAGCAAGAGAAAGTCTACTGGCGGTTTGTATAAAAGAATTAGAAAAAAGAAAAAGAGAGACTTTGGAAGCGACTTCATTCCTGTAAAGCTTGGACCAAAGAACAAGAAAGTTGTTGAAGGACTTGCTAATATTAGAAAGCAAAGGTTGCTTCAGATAGACGCTATTAATGTCACTGATCCAAAAACTGGTAAAACTGAAAATACAAAAATCTTAGAGGTTTTAGAACATTTGGACAATCCTCACTACACTCGTAGTAATGTTATAACCAAAGGCTGCGTTGTTAAGACAGAATTAGGAAAGGTTAAAGTGACATCTCGTCCTAGCCAGCATGGAGTTGTTAACGGAATAATAGTTGAAGAAAAGAAATGAAGATACTCTGAACATAAAAAATATTTATTCGTATCTTAATGCTTCTACTGGTTGTAAGCGGGCAGCTCTTCTTGCAGGTAACAAGCCTGACAATGCACCAATTAAAACAGAAAAGCCTACAGAAAACAAGACTAACTCAGGTGTAATAACTGTTATTGATCCTACACTTCCACCTCTTCCTCCAACTCCAATAATATTAACTCCTAGATCAGATATTATACCAGAAGCGATAAATCCCAAGAAAATACCCATCAAACCCCCTATTAGTCCCATTATTGCAGATTCCATCAAGTACAATTTCATAATTTCAGAATTTGTTGTTCCTAATGCTTTTAAAACTCCAATCTGTCTCGTCCTTTCCATAACAGACATAAACATTGTATTTGCTATGCCTATAGCGCCTACAAAAAGAGATATTGCAGCTATACCTGTAAGTAAGAGTTCCATGGTATTCATTACACTTGAAATTGCTGACTGAAATGTCTGAGCAGAAGAAACAGAAAAGTCTTTTGTGTTCTCATTAACATTCCTTAAAACTAATAATCTTTGTTCGATAGCATTTGATGTTTGATTAACTGAATTGGGGTCCGTTACTTTAACTTGTATAGATGAAAATTGATTTGCGACTGTAGTGCTAATGACCGTTCTTGCCGCACTTATCGGCATATAAATAGTATTATCGCCACCGCCGCCGAAACCACCAGAAGATTTTAATATGCCAACTATTTTAAACGGTTTACCTTCAATGCTTATCAGCGTGTTTAACGTTAATGTTTGCTTGAACATTCCATTAGCAATACCACTACCAATTACAATAACATTCCCATCACCCGGATCCAAGTATCTTCCAGAGCCCAACTCAGTTGTTGTCATTTCTTTCCAGGCTAAAGGATCAACTCCCTGAATCGACACAGAAGAGGTTTGCGCTAAATAAGCAATACTAGCTCTTCCAGAAACAATGGCATCCACAACCTTAACTCCTGGGACTGTTTTTATCGCTAGGACGTCTCTTATTGTTAGGTTTTGAGTTTTGGTCGTAGTTGCTCTCTGTCTTTCTCCTCCAGGCCCTCCAAATCCAAAAGCTCTTTCAAAACCTGGAGAAATTGTAATAATATCTGCACCCAAACCTCCTAGCTGACTTGAAATAACTTGCCGTGCACCAGTTCCTAATGATATTATTGAAACAACTGCTGCAATGCCGATGACTATTCCAAAGATTGTCAGCCAACTTCTCAATCCTCTGTGCATAAGATTGCTTAAAGAAAATCTTATGATATCGTTAAATTTCATTTCTTCTTCCTCGTCCTAATTTTAATTATTACAATTATTACAACTATTCCAGCTACACCAATCCCAATATATAAAACACTGTTACTTAGAGATGACTGTTGACTTCTTTGAGTAAAACGTCCTGCTGTACCGGCAGCGGTTCCTAAATTTAGTGGGATGCTTTTCTGTATCGTCCTCCTTATTCCAAGAGTGTCTGTGTAAGAGATTTCTACAGTGAGATTTTTTTCTCTAGAGGTAGAGGTATTAGAATTATCAGTTGGAATTATCTGGAAATTTACAGGAGTATAGTCTCCACCATTTAGATTACCTATAATGCTAGCAGAAGTTCCAATTACCATAAAGTAAACTTGCTGAGGTATCCTCACAATTACAGACTGTGCAGTATTAGCTCCTATATTTGCTATAGCTAATGTTGTAGATGACGTAGAAGTTTCAGACGATGTAGATGTTCCGGTTGAGGTTGATGTAGTTGATGAACCCTGAAAAATAACATCAAAATCTGTACGCGGATTTGATATTGACACGTTAAATGTTGCTATTTTATAGGCTGTACCGTCGCCTTCTGAGTATTTCAGTTTTATTTCATTGGTTCCATCTACGGCGTCTTTATCCACCTTTAACTTGTACCTAACTAAGAATGCATTATCTCCACTTTGCAGTCCATTTATAACACCAAGACTATTTACAGCGCTTACACCAGGATCTAATGAAAAAGGATACTGAGGTAATATTTCTAAAGTAGAATTTTGTGCTTTTTTGGTTCCTCTGTTTTCAACCTTAAAAAGCAAATCTACATATCCTCCTGGGTCAGCTAGCGAGGGATTTTGATTTACAAAAGTAGCTTGTAAATAAGCTATATCTGTATAAACAACGCCTGAGGCTGTGTTAAAAACATCTGCACTTACTAAGGTTGAGCTTGATAAAATGTTTATCAAGACAATCAAATAAAATATTTTTTTCATTTTTTATCACTCCTTATTATTTCACCATCTTTTAGTTTTACTATCTTTTTAGCATGTGAAGCAATGGTTTGATCATGAGTTATAACAACTAAAGTTTTTCCACTTTCATTTAATTTTACGAAGGTTTTCATTAAATCATCTCCTGATTTTGAATCAAGATTGCCAGTCGGTTCGTCTGCTAATATTATCTGCGGATCATTTGCCAAAGCCCTTGCTATTGCAACTCTTTGTCTTTCTCCGCCTGATAGTTGAGATGGCAAATGTTCTGACCTCTCTTCCATTCCAACAACTTTTAACAATTCCAATGCTCTCTCTTTTCTCTCTTTTTTATTTTTCTCTATTATCATCATAGGCAGTTCAACATTTTCCAAAGCAGTCAAAGTTGGATATAAATTAAAGGTTTGAAAAACAAAACCTATTTCCTTTCCCCTTAATCTTGCTAGCTCTGAATCATTAAGTTTTGAAATGTCAGTTCCATTTAGGATTATTTTACCAGATGACGGTCTATCCAAGCATCCTATCATATGTAGTAATGTTGATTTGCCAGAGCCGCTTGGACCCATTATTGCTACAAACTCATTTTTATTTATTTCCAAATCTATTTTTTTCAGGGCTCGAACTTCAACTTCTTCCATCTGATAAACTTTTCCTACATCTTTTAATTTGATTACTACATCGCTCATGGTACTACACTCTCGTTAAAACGTCTGGAAAAATCACTTGGAAAGTTTCCAGCAAAACCAAATGGTCGGATAATTCTAAATGTCATTAGTAAGTAAAATATTGCTATTCCTATTACAATTCCTATAATAATTCCTATCAAGACGTACTTTGTTCGGTCTTTCATAGTCATACTTCTCCAAAACTATCATTTTACTTATTAAGTAAATTATTTAAATCTAATTCAATTCATTCGTAAGATATATAAAGCTCGAAATAGCATATTAAACTATCTTGAAACAACCTGAAACATGTAACAAGGTGAAACAATCGAAAAAGGATATAAAAAATACGTTATAGTGATGATATTATGTTTTCTTTTTGGAGGTTACTCTTTAATACTTTATTTAATGCAGATTTATTCTATTTTTTGGCAAACAGAAACCGTGATGGGAATTAGAAGGGAAGGAGAGATTTTCCCTACTCCTATATTTTCGCGCGAATTGAGAGAAGAAAACATTTCAAATAGAACCAATGTCTCTATGCCTCCTAGAAGCTTTATTGTTGCAAATCCTTCTTCATTATTGTTTTCTCCATTTTCCATAACATTCTTGATTATGGGCATTATCTCTTTACTAGCAGGATTTGCTATCTGGAATTTAATTCGGGAAAAAGAAATAAAGACTACCAAAAAGGCAATTTTAGATGTATTTCTACTTCCAGAAGAGAAGAAGATTCTAAATGAGATTGAAAAATATGGCGGAACGCTTACACAAAGCGAAATAGTTAAAAGCACTGGATTTTCAAGAGTAAAGGTTCATAGGATTATAAGAAATTTAGAAAAGAAAAATTTAATAATGAAACAACAGTATGGAATGACAAACAAAATAGTACTGAAAAAATAATTAAAATTAACCAAGAGGCTCTTCTGTATATTTATGTCTTATGATGTGAGGTTCACTTTTTAGGGTCGAGTCAAGACATTTTGACACAATGTTTATTTCATGTTGTTCTGTAACAACACCACCAATCCTTGCGCGGATTCCTTTAGAAGTATAGTAATCTCTGACTGATTCTGGGTCTGTTGTGGCTATAACTGCTCCGTTTCCACAGCCCCACGTATAATAAGCAACTTTATCTGTAACAACTCCCTTTGCTTCTTCAACTCGACTGGCCATCTGCAACAAAAGTATCAAAGGTGGTGCGTCGAAAACATCATAATATTTTGCACCCATTTCAACAGGTTCAAGAAATCTTCTGTTTTTCCCTATAATACCTCCACTTGAGACATTAATTCTGAATCTTATTTTATCAAGAAGTTGCTCTGGCATCATCGAATCGACTCTGAAATAAGGTGTTGAAGGTTGAGCAACGAGTTCTCCAAGAGTCCTTCCCTCATCATTTAAGTTGAGTCCTAAGTATTTCCCTTGAAGTCTGTCATTTATAAAATTAAATGCTTCAGAACCCCTAACATTATACCATTCATTTCCAAAGGTCTCTGATAATATTCTTCTCTGCATTGTTATCCCATTTGATCTCTGTTCCTCATGAAGCAGCACGAGTGGAAGGCCAGGTTCTATTTTCTTAGGAGCATTTGAAGTCCTTTCCTTTACTTCACTTAAGGCGACACCGTTCATGATGTAAGTGCTTACGTCAGGCGACTCGAAAAAGGTACAACCAACCAAAGGTATCAAATTATCTCTTCCAGCATCAACCATGTTATCGATGATTTGATGTCTTCCTCTAGAGTTCTCTGCATGTACTCCAATGCTCGCAATCACCGGGAATGCACCTTCCCTTGTAGCATCATCACAACACATTGCAAGAGTATCCTTTATATCAGTTCTACTATTTACCTGTTCGCATACAATTGATTTCGATCCTGTGCCATCTGCTGTCATCAAAAGTTTGGTTTTTTTCTTTACTTGAAGAAGAGGCATACTCCTTTCATAAATTATCTCATAATTTTTACCATCAGCAATATTTTTAAAAGTGTTTTGTAGTGCAAAGTCTGTAGCATTATTTAGGTGCATAGTTGAATTTGTTAGAGGGTTTGTGTATCTGCTCAACAAAGTAAACATCCAGCTCATTCCTTTTTCCCTGACCTGATCACCTAGATTAGCGGTTTCCCCTCCAGTAAGAACAATGTCGTTTTCTCTGCATGATCTTATCACAGAGTCTCTTAGACGAACGTTTGCACCAACTTCCTTTGCATATCTAGAATCCCAGTCGCAGACGTTTGAAGCGAATAATGGAATACATCCTTTTTCTTTCTCTGCTGCAACCATTTGTTTCATTAGACCGGAGCATAAAGTACCTACATCCGAATAGTCGGGAGAAATGTCCTTTGTCGAAACGATGCCTGATACAACATGATAATGACCAGGTTCAAGTTCAAATGTAACAACTTTATTGAAAGAGTCTCCCTGTTCTATTCTTATTCCGTGTTTTTCAGCTGCGGCATAGGTTTCTCTTTTTCTTTCTCCCCACGCCTTTGACAGTTGCTCCTTTACAGACTCTGGGACATAATCAAGATAAGTTCTTATTTTTTTATTTTGTCCCATGCTACCATTCTTAGTCATGAAAAACAATGATTAATTTTATATGGATAAAAAGATTTATATCTGAACTTGTAGCTTTTCTGTAAGCCAAGAGTTCAAGTGCTTTAAGGTTTCATTGCGCCTATAAAAGCTTTTAGGATTATCATTGTCACCTGTGATATAAAAGCTCGCAATATGCGCATATTTGTTGGAATAACTTTTTTCAGATTGAAGTAATATTTGAAGTTCATTTGGCATTGGGTTTTCCTTTGTCTCTCCGCTAAAGCCTTCAATCTTAACCAATTCTCCAGCTCGTTTCACTCCGACGCCATACCACTGTAAGTCATAGTTAAAAAGGTTTTCTATATCAGTCTTCGTTAAATCTTGAAGTGTAGGATTTGATGGTAGTGGTCTTTTATCAAGGCTTCTGTCTAGGCTACTATTCACTTTAATAATAACATCATTCTGCATTGGAAAATCAAGGGAGTAAACTATAACGCCCTCAATAAAAGGAGACAGATACGGAAAAGAAAAGGTCCATCCCTTTGCAATACCTAGCACTTTCCTGTCGCACTGGACAAGAGATACAGAACTCCAAAGTTTTGCATAATCTGTCCTATGCCAGTCATCTTCTTGTCCGATATTGATAAAACAGTCTTTAATCTCTCTGACCGGTTTTCCTTTTTTCAATAATTGCTCACTCAACTCATCGAGCAATGATTTCGAGTCTACTACCAAATCTTCCATGAATATTAAATTGTTAGAAAAGGATTTAAGTCTAAAATTTGTATCCCAGCTTCTCGAACGTTTCTTTCATTGCTAACGAGTCTATCTCAAGAATAGGACTTTCAGAGATTATGGTTATATCAAACTTTCTTCTAAGGATTTCTTCTGCAAAAGGCTTGAAATCTGGTCCAGCCATTTTCATTGGAACATGATTTTTTTCATTACCCCTACCAATTCCAACCAAAGAATACTTTATGCCTGAAAAATGCGAGTGCCACTTTCTTAGTTTTAAAGTTTCTAATTTATCTAGCATATCTTTGTAATCTATTTGACCGCCATTTCTTGCATAAATGTGGGCAGGATCGAGATATGGAACGAGATGCTTTAGTTTTTTGCACAGTTCTATTATTTCTTCCAAAGTGCCGAATGATGCTTGTTTCCCCATTGTTTCTAGGCCAAACTCTATATTCCAGTCATTCTTCTCTATAAGTTCTGTTATTTCCTTACAAGCCTCAAAAATCATCACTATTGATTTTTCCTTGTCTTTTCCATAATAACCTGCATGAGCAGCCACTGTGGTGGCGTTCATTTCAACTCCCCTTTCTAAGGAGTCGATTATTCTTTTCTTGCTAGCTTCTATTATTTTCCTGTCTAAGCTTGCTAGGTTAACAAAGTATGGGACGTGAATTGAAAGCTCAACATCCAAAACCTTTGCAATTCTTCCTAATTCCTTTGCAGTTGCTAGTGACATGTGAACACCGTGAGTAAAAGAAATTTCCATTGCAGATAGTCCTAGTTCTGCTACTTTTTTTACACCATCTATTGAACTATTGCTTTCAGCAGAAATTGGTATCCCAGACGGTCCTAAACAGATTTTCACTTAATCACATTCTATATGTTGTTCTGAATACCAAGTAGGATGGCAAGATGTTATAATTTCTAAATTTCCTTCAAAAAAGTATTTTTGACTTGGTTGAATAAATATCGAATCACCTTCGCTTATTAATAATTCCTTTCCATCAACTTCAATCTTCCCTTTACCTTTAACGACAAAAACAATTTCTTTACAAACTTTGTTTGTAACTCTGTCCTTATCAGGATATCTTCCTTTTATTTCTATAAAAGCTATGTTAATGTCCTTATCTGTAAAGGGATATTCATAAGCTATGCATTTTGGACTGTTAGAATGTTTTTTTGTTTCTGATTTTTTAATTAACATTAAATCACCTCATTTTTTAGCAAATACAAAAAATATTTTATTTGAAATCTTTAACATGTTATTCTTTTCTACATATTTAGAGGCTTTTAAACCTCTTGTTTCATTGATGATTTCTTTTGCTGCATCTATGTTAGGGAATCTTATGAAGCTATTAACTACCTTTCTCTTAACTTTATGAAAATCTTCAATTAGCTTAAGCAATTTATTGTTTCTATTTTCATACATGCCAACATTTTTTGGATCTATTATAATTGATAATTTTTCCCAATCATCATTTCCATTATGATCTAAAAACACTAAATATCCATCTTTTTTAAGAACTCTCTTTATTTGTTTAATAGTCTTTTTATAATCTATATAATGAAGTATCCAAGCACATATTACACAGTCAAAATAATTATCTGAATAAGGAATCTTCTCTGCTGTTCCTCTCTTAATTTCTATGTTTTTTATTCTATATTTCTTTATCTTTTCTTTCAAAGAGTTTAGCATTTCTTCTTCTGGATCAATAGCACAAACTCTTTCAGCAATTTTAGATATAGGTATTGAAAGTCTTCCTGTTCCTGCTCCAACATCTAATACTATTTTATCCTTAAAATCTATAAAATTTAAAATATTTTTGATTTCAATTTCAGTTGTACCGAAAATTTCTGCAATAATATCATATCTTTCTGGCTTTTCATGAATATTTTTCCATTTCTTGAATAGAATATCCTTCATTTTCATTCCTTCTTCTTAAAGAACAACCAATTATTCGGTGGTTTGAACTTGAATAAAACATATATTCCTTTCAGCTTTCGTCCATTTATTTTTATTACATAGCCTTTTTCAGTTTTTTCTATTAATTCAAATGTTCCCTTATCCCAGATTTTAACTGTCCCAGCTCCATACTGTCCTTCTGGTATCACACCTTCAAAGTTTGCATATTCCAATGGATGGCCCTCAACCATAACTGCTAGCCTCTTGACAGTCGAATCAGTAGGAGGCTCCTTAGGAACTGCCCAACTTTTCAAGATTCCATCCATCTCAAGTCTTAAATCCCAGTGCAAATGAGAAGCATGGTGTTCATGAATAAGATAGATCGGTCTATTTGATTCGACAATCTTGTCTCCAGATGATTCTGATGTTTTCTTAAAATTTCTCTTTTCTTTGTACTTTTCTAGAGTCATTTAATCACATTTTCTTAGTTACTCCATTCTTTGGACATATTTTTTCTAAAAAGCATTTGCTACAAGTCGGTATAGGTGCTTGACACAAAGCTCTTCCATGTGCTTTTAATAAATAAGCGATTTTTTTCCAGTCTTCTTTTGGAACTATCTTCATTAAATCTTGTTCAATTTCCTCTGGCTTTGTGCTCTTTATCCAACCTAGTCTGAAGGATAATCTTATGACGTGTGTATCTACAGGTATTCCTTCAACTTTGCCGAATGCATTTATCAGTATGGTGTTGGCAGTCTTTCTTCCTATACCTGGTAAATTAGTCAAATCCTCCATTTTGTCAGGAACTTTTCCATTGTATTTTTCAACAAGAATTTTGCAGGCGCTTGTTATGTTTTTAGCCTTCATGCCAGCAAAAGTAACAGCACTTGTCTCTTTTGTAAATTCTTTTAAATCAGCATTAGCATAGTCCTTTGCAGTTTTATACTTACTAAAAATCTTGGGCGTAGTAGCATTCACGACCTCGTCCCTAATCTGAGCAGAAAGAATTGCAGCAACCATAAGTTCCAAAGGATTGGAGAAATTCAAGTAATATTTCGCATTCGGATAGTTCTTCTTTAACAGTTCAATTATCTTCACTATTTCCATATCAATATCTCTCCCTCATTTTAATAGCCATATTATATGCATCATAGCCAAACCATGCGCTGCTTAAAAAATATCCAACTAGTATTTCTATTAACAGAGAAAAACTAAAACCTACAACGAATATGTAAATCAAATTAAATCCCCACACTATTGCAAAAAGGAAGAATGTGTAAGTTCCTTTCCAAACCTTTCCGAGATAGACATAGCCTAATCCCCAAACAAGCACGTTTAATACTACAGCCATTTTCGGATTTATGATTTCTGAGTCCATTAAATCACTTTTTGAAAGTCTGTCACAAATTTAATTAATCTTGATATAATAAGATAAATTATTTTTGTAATTAAAATTAAAATCACCAAAAACCCTAAAGACAATATTAAAAACGTTATTAAGACGTTTAAAGTACTAGTTGAATTGTTAAAAATTACTTCACGATAAGATAAGATGAAAATTATTATAAAAGTAATACCAAATAATCCTGAAATTTTTTGTGTTAAATTTTTTGAAGATAAATCCTTTACAGAAATGAAAAGAGACTTTATGCAAAAATAAACAGGCAGAACAAGACCGGAGAAGAAAAGCGTGATGCCAAATAAGGATACAAAACTCCCTATGTTCTGATTAAACGTATCTATCAAATATAATCCATAAAAGAATAAAAATATACCAACAACGACTAAAAATGAAGGGAGAAAAAGTGAAATCAAAGAGTCTTTAATCCAGTTTAAGACGTCATTCATAAAATCATTTCAAGGTTATTTTCATAAGGTCTTCAGCAACTATAACGTTCTTAAAAATAGGCTTAACCGCATCTAAAACCTCTTTACCGTTTTTATATCTCCTGCTTATGTGAGTAAGGACCAATTTTTTAACTTTGTATTTTTTAGCTAGTCTTGCTACTTCTATTGCAGATGAATGAGGCCTTTCCAAGTCCGGAAGCTCAATAAAAGTACCATCATGTATAAGCAAGTCCGCTTCTCTTGCCATCTCAAAGAGCTGTTTGCAAGGTATGGTGTCACCAGAATAAACAATTTTTCTACCTTCTTTTTTTGTGGCGATTTGTCCTATTTTTACAACTTTTTTACCAACTTTTATTTTTCCTTCATTTTTTATTACTCTCAATTGCTTTCCTTCCAAGCCATATTTCTTTGCTTTTTTAACGTCAATGCTCCAATGATCCTTTTCCTTAAAACAATATCCGACAGTCGGAACAGAATGACTAACCCTTATTGAGTAAATTTCATATCTTTCATTATCAACTAGTTTTTCAACAACATCATCTTCGTTGACATCTTTTGTTTTAATTCCAAAACCAATTCCCCAATAACTAAGCTCGATGATCGCATCCATGAAGCGAGATGCCTCTGGGCCATAAACTTCCAAAGGCTCTGTTCTTCTTGACAAATGCAAAGATTCTATCATTGGTAGCAAACCTGAAAAATGATCTGCGTGCCAATGGGTTATGAATATTTTTGATAATCTCATTGGAGATGTTTTTATTTTTTCTAGTTGAAGTTGCGTTCCTTCACCACAGTCAAATAAAAAATAATCACCACCATATTGGAAAAGAATTGCAGCATGTCTCCTCTTCAAAGTAGGGACAGCTGCTCCTGTTCCTAAAAATGTTATGTTAATTGGTTCTGGCATGCTATCACTTTTTCTTTTTAAATTTACAAGTCCAAACTATTAGGCAGGATATAAAATAGGAAACTAATAAAGTTCCTATAACTATTGAAGGATAATAGATTTCAATCATAACAGAAGTTAACAAATTTGGCTTTCCACAATATGTTTCAGGACAACAATAATCCCATGGTAAATAGTAAGAATCTTCTTGACAAGTTGATGGAATAAAAGGACAAAAACAGGTATTAAAAAAAATTATAAAGCCTTCTATTAAAAATAAAACAATAGATATAATTACACTTATTGCAACTTTGTTACCATTTGGCTTCAAAAATTCTTTCCAGTTCATCAAACCACGTTCAAATCTTTTTCAAACCATTCCCTGAGAAAAGAGCGGAAATCTTCTGGCAGTTTTTCTATAGCTTTCAAAGCATCTCCGCCGCCACATATTTTGTATTTCCTTATCAAAGGTGCAATCTTGCTTGGAATGCCTTTCTCAAGCAGTTCTTTCTCAGGCTTTTTCAACAAGTCCTTCAGAAAGTGCAGCGTTATTGTAAATTCTCTCTCAGTTTCAACAATCCAGTTCTCGCCTTCTATGAACACTTTGCTTTCTTTATAGTGTTTTAGGAATTGTTCTGCGTGGTTGCTATAAATATCAGGTCCAACATTCTTCATTATTTTTGGGACTTGCCAGGTTTCCATTTCAAAAACTAATACGCATTCCTTGTTGCAGTAGAAATCACTTCTTAGTGTTTTGAAGCCATTTTGTTCAAGAAGCTTGTCAATTGCTTTTACGCATCTTCTCATCTGCGGATATAAAATATCATCTAAAACATCAGGCCTTTCAAAGCTTATCAAATACCAGCGAGTTCCTCTTTTATTGAATTCTTTTTTTATTTCCTTTAACGAATACGGCTTCGTCTCTTGCATAAAGAAGAAATCTTTGCTTGGTTTTTTAATAAAATAATTACAAGCTTTTACAAATCTGTAAAAGCTCTCAGCTGATAGTGCTGCTCCTACATTTCTGTTTCTATCAACAGGATCAATTACAATCAAGGGTGTTTTAAATTTCTTTGTATCTCCCACGTCATTAAAACTTATTAATTTACCAGCTCTCCATTTGGTTGCTTCCTTTACAAGGCTGAGAAAACTGCCATATTTTATTATTAATAGCTCGCAGATATATCCAGAAAATCCCTGTGTCTTTAAATCAGCCCCATAGCATCTGTTTGCTTTGCAAAATTGCTTTAGCAGTCTAACCTCATCAGGATTCTTAAGATTAGCTTTCACGAATTTCACGTGATGTGGCGTCCTGTCAACAGCAGATTTTATTTTTTCAGGGTTTGCTATCTCATAACAGGGTACTATGTCGACTTGGTACTTTCCTATCTTGCCTCTAAGATAAGGATGCTCCGCATAAGCTATCACATAGCTTCCTTTCATAGCTTTTATAATTCTTTTAGCCAGATCTAAGCCTTTTTTCTCTAATTGTTTTTTAGATAAGGAAGGCTTGAAAAGCAAAAACAAGTCAGCCTCATTCTTTTTTGATAGCCAAGTTTCTTTTTCTATTGAACCGCACAGCAAAGGTTTAGCTTCTTTGGATAACTTAGAAGCTATTTTAATCAACTTACCAATAAAGCTCTTCATCTCATCTTCTTCCTTCTTATCAGGTTTAATCTCGTTAAGAACTAATTTTAGGTCCATTTTTACCGAATAGATTTATAAGTAAGTAAGTAAATAAACTTTTAGGTGAAACTATGGCGTTACAAGAAGTATTAATGACCCTTTGGTCCAGTTTCTTAGGCACATTACCAAATATGATAACAGCAATAATAATACTATTAATAGGATTTGTTATTGGAAAAGTTGTAGGTAAGGTAGCCAAAGAAATCTTGGTAAGAGTAAAAATAGATAATTACATAACTGGAAAAGAGAAGTTTAGTCTAAAGATCTCAGAATTAGGTTCAATAATAGCAAGATGGCTCATATACATATGGTTTATCCAATTAGGAGTTGCTGCACTTCAAGTAGCAGAAATAACAGCAATAACCATGAGTGCTGTAGACTTTTTGTTCGGAGCAGTAGGAGCAGTAATTATAATACTAGTTGGCTACATATTCGCTTACTTTATAAAGGAAAAAGTTGTTCATTCAAAGACATTTTATGGTGACATTATCGGCAACTTAATATTCTTCCTAATAGTCTACGTTTCAGTTGCACTAGCATTGCCGTTTGTTAAAATAGACCCTACGTTAGTTAACTGGTTGCTAATAGTAATAGTTGCTTCATTAGGACTAGGTTTAGCAATTGCGATTGGTCTAGGACTAAAAGACGTTGTTGCAGAAACAGCAAAGGGTTATAGTAGAAGATTCAGAAAAAAGAGATAAAATGTTAGTAAAAGAAGTAATGAATAGGAATGTGAAGACAGTTAGACCTGAGGATACAGTTAAAGATGCAGCTAAGATCATGAATGAACGTCGCATAGGCTCCTTGGTTGTTGTTTCTGGAACAGGCGAAGTTGTAGGCATACTTACAGAAAGAGATATTTTGACTGATGTTGTGGCTATAGGGAAATCCGCAGATGAGGTTAAAATCTCAGAAATAATGACACCGAACATTGTGACAATTACTCCAGATAGGACCTTGGAGGAAGCTGCAGACGTGATGACAGAAAACAAGATAAAGAAACTGCCAGTTGTTCATGAAGGTAGGCTAGTTGGCATAATAACTGCTACAGACTTGATTGCTTACGAGAAAGACTTGATAAAAAAGATTTCAGTGCTTTTAGCAGCGTCTCCAATGAAGAGCATTGGTGGCTAACCATAAAATTCATTTTCTCCAGATTGATAGAGCCATATGGCAATATCAAGCTCTTCTGGAGGAATTTTCATTTCTTTTGCTAATTCTAAGAACTTGTTTTCTAATTCATTATAACGTTTCTTTGTTAAGCTTCCTTCTTCTTTATATTTTCCAGCTTCTTTAAGGAAGTTTTGGATATGAATGTCTATAATCGGCAGTCCTTTAAAACCGATATTTCTCATGAAATGAGCGCTTTCCTTTTGTCCCAAACCGTTTATGTTCTCCATAAGCCAAATCCGAAGTTCTTTTGGATCAGAATTGAGTCTTGTTTTTAATTCTGGTAATTTTTCTCTAGCTTCGATTATGCGCTGCGCTTTTACATCTGAAAATCTTACACTTTTTAGATAATTTCTTAATTCATCTAAGCTTGCAGTAAACAATTTTTTATCGTTTTTTAGCTTGTTAATGGCTTCCCTGCAGTTCTTAGCTCTTGATTGTGGGGTTAGAATGCAAAAACATAGTTCACCGAATAGACAATCATCATCATTATAATTGCAAGTATTTATGAATTTTCTTATTCCATCCCTTTTCTGCTCATAGAATTTTAATAATTCTTCCAATTCAATGTTCATAACGAATAATACAACAAAAACCTATATATTTGTTAGCATAATGATTTTCTATGGAAAATGTAATAGAACTTCAAAACTTGGGAAAAGAATATGATTTGGGTCCAGTTAAATTACAAGTTTTAAAAGGAATTAATCTAAAAATTAAAAAGTCTGAAGTAGTTGCCATAATGGGGCCCTCAGGTTCTGGAAAATCAACCATACTTCATATGCTTGGTATCTTAGACAGACCTTCAAAAGGAAAAGTTATCATAGATGGTGTCGATGTGTCTAAACTTGACGATGACGAATTGGCAAAAATAAGAAGGGAAAAAATTGGCTTTATTTTTCAATTTTTTTATCTCATTCCTTCGTTAACGGCATTGAAAAATGTGGAATTACCAATGACATTTTTAAGAGGCAGTGTAAAGGATAAAGAAAAAAAGGCAAAGGAACTTTTAAAAATGGTTGGACTTGAGGGAAGAATGACCCATAGGCCCTCTCAACTTAGTGGCGGAGAGTCACAAAGAGTTGCAATAGCAAGGGCTTTGGCAAATGATCCGCAGATAATATTAGCAGACGAACCGACTGGCAATCTTGATTCAAAATCAGGAAAGGAAATCATGGAGATTTTACAAAAACTTAATAAAGAAAGGAAAGTTACTTTAATAATAGTTACTCATGACTCATCTATAGCTAAACATGCACAAAGAATTATAAGTTTGAAAGATGGTATGATAGTAAAAGGTGATTAAATGAAAAAATTAATTTTGTTTGTAATAATCGCAATTTTGTCTTCAACGTTGGTGGAGGCAGCTGTAACTTCAATAAATGTAAGTTGGCAACTGTCGACCTCTGTTTTAAGACCATCATCTATAGCAACATTGTATGTTACTATTTCAAATCCTGGGGCTGATTTGAATGATGTTGTTGTTAAAGCAACTTCGGGTTCATACTTAACAATTCAAAGTGGTGGTGAAACCGACATTGGAGCTATCTCATCATTACAATCCTCTCAATCTGCTATATCTTTAAAAGTTGATGATAATGCTCCTTCAACTTCTTCGTATGTTTACTTGGAAATAAACTATTATACATCGACGTCCTCTTATCAAAGAGACATATATATCCCAATACCCATAATAAGGACTCCGGAGTTGCAAATTAAAAATGTGAACTTTAGCGACGACCTTGAGCCTGGCAAAACAATAACATTGTCATTTGATTTAAAAAATGAAGGTTTAGGCACTGCTAAGGACATTATACTTTCCTTAGATCAATCTACAACCTTTATTGTCCCGCAGTCATCAGGAGAATTTTTTATAAATAATCTTGCTTCATCAAACTCCGAAAAATTATCATTTCAATTGACAGTTTCACCAGATGCTTCAATTGGAACTGCTGTTATTCCTATTAGATTATCTTATAGCGATGAGACAAGAAGCAACAACTACACTGATATAAAGGAAATAGGTGCACTGATTACAGGAAAGTATAATTTTATAGTAACAGTCGACTCGCAAGATGTTTTAACCTCTGGAACCTCAGGTTCTATAACAGTTAAAATAGCAAACGCAGGCACTGAGCAAGCAAATTATCTTGCAGTTAAGGTTGTTTCACCGAATAATTTTGACCTAAGCCCTACTACTGTCTACATAGGCAACTTAAAGTCTGATGATTATGATACTGAGAAACTATTATTGAAGGTCGGTTCAGTTGACCCAGGAGATTATCCTATCAGCCTACAAGTTTCTTATAAGGACTCTTTCGGAAGGTCCTATAATGAGGTATACTCTGTTAATGCAAAAGTTTATTCTAAAGCAGAATACTCTTTGTCTCATCAGGTACAATCGCCTTCTACAATGATTATAGTTATTGTAGTAGTAGTAATAGTTTTTTTCATTGCCTACAAAAAAGGTTATTTAAAAAGACTTTTTGGAAGAAAGTGAGCAGATGCTTCGAGAAATAACATCTATGGCAGTGTATAATCTATCTCATAGAAAGCTAAGAAGCTTTCTAACTCTTCTAGGTATAGTTATAGGAGTTTCAGCTGTTGTTGGTACCATGCTTATCGGAGCTTCAATGGAACAAAGAATAATAGGACAATTGAATAAACTTATGGCAGATATAATTACAATAATTCCTGGTAAGATTTCCTTTTCTCAAGGACCACAAGCTGGTACGTCTGGCAAGGCCATAGAATTAACAGATAAAGATGAAAAAGAAATTTCAAAGGTTCTTGGAGTAAAATTAGTAACAGGTGTTATTTCTGGTTCTCTGAAAGTTGAAAGCGATAGCGAGTCTGGCAAGATTACTGTTATTGGAGTAAAAGATTCGAAAGCATGGCAAGAAATAGAGACTGGTGTGATAGGAATAGAAGATGGGAGATTCATAACAGATGAAGATAAATATTCTGTTCTTATAGGAAATAGCGTTGCACACTCTATGTTTTCAAAGAACATTAGTTTGAAAAAAACCATAAAGATAGGCGGTAGTGATTTTAAAGTCGTGGGAATACTAAACAAAGGCGGCGGATTTTTAGCGTCTATAGATAATGGCGTGTTTATTCCAATTAAGCAGGCGAGAGATTTGTTTGGAAATCAATTTGAGAGCAATGAATATAATGAGATTCTAGCTAAAGTAAGCGAAGACTATGATTCTAGCACAGTTGCGGATGCTATAAATCAAAAACTTTTGCAAATACATCATCAGACAGAAGATACAAAAACATTTAGCGTGCTAAGTTCTAAATTTTTCGAAGAACAAATAACAAGTATATTAAGCATAATAGCTGTTTTTCTCAGTTCACTAGGAGCAATTGCTTTGATTGTAGGCGGCATAGGAATAATGAACATAATGTATGTATCAGTGATGGAAAGGACAAGAGAAATAGGAACAATGAAAGCAATTGGAGCAACCAGCAACGTAGTCTTGTTATTGTTTTTATTTGAATCAGGAATACTCGGCTTGATAGGAGGGATTGTAGGTGATTTATCAGGTGTTGCATTAGGATATATAATAACCTATGGATTCAGGGTTGGATTTCAAGATAGTGCTTTCGCACAAAGTGGCATGCAATCTTCAGGGACATTTATTTATTTGTCTCCAGATGTTTTAGCATTAGGACTGATATTCGGATTCCTAGTTGGAATTATAGCAGGATACTTCCCTGCAAGAAAAGCTTCTAGAATGCAACCAGTAGAAGCATTAAGATACGAGTAATTAACTAATTAATTAGTTAAAACTTCTTTAGAACAGTTAAAATGATTGTCAAATCGAGATTTGCAATTTTGGAAACGCATTTAAAGATTGTTTTTCAAACTAAGATTATGAAATCTTACAGACATAATGGGACCTTCTTAGTCTCAGTGACGAAGGATGATGTTTTAAGCTCGGTCGACGATATTCTAGAAGAATTAGAGAAAAGTGGTATTTTTGAAGGTAGGAATATCTTTAGAAATGTTAAAGGAGGCTGTACAGAAGTCATACTAAATCATGGGACAGATAGAACAGAAGAGAAAAGCTTTGAGTACTGGCTTAAAGATAGGAGAAATCAACTAAAGGTGCCTTTTGTAGCAGAAAGGATTGGGGAAGTTGATTTGGAAGATGCTGATGAAGCATGCTTAGAATGTAGGAATAATTATAGGTTTGAAGACGTTGTTGTAAGACACCCAGCAAGAGATGATGTGAGACTTGTGGTAATGTGTCCATATCAAGAAAGAACTAAACTCATCAACATTTATGGAGAGCATTTTCAATGCCCAACTTACATGCAAGTCTCTGGTGGTCCGCAAGTATTTTGGGGTGAACCTAGCGATAGCAGAGGTATGGATATACGATTGCTGATGGAATCCTTTGACAATCTGAAAGCAGATAAGATGCGCTTCACACACAAATTGATTTATGATGCCAACAGCGTAGAAGATTTTGATGTCGAGAGATTCAGATTTAAAGATGATATGAAACCTGCTAAAGCCTTAAAGTGCATTATTGAATATGCTTTCTAATAGAAGTCACCCGGAAGTTTTCCTGGGTTATTTTCATATAACCTAGAGAAACTATCATTCAATGTCATCTAGCAACCTATAAATATGCGTAGAGCATAATGCTTAGCTGAAAAAGCTAATACCCACCTAACCTTTTGTCAAAAGCAATAAATCGTTAGCTAGGTATTAGAAACAAGAATTAGGCCTTAACAGCGGGTTTGTCTATTAATGAATAATTAACTAATTAATTAAGATTGGAGTTATTTCTTTAATCTTTCCATAACTTCTTTAAACAAATTAGATGGAATTGACTTGCCAAATTTTGGAGGACAGCCACAATTAAATGTTCCTGCTCTATCATAATTTTCAGATCTTAACCATATGTCTTTCACGGATTCCTTCCATATACTTCCGAATACAGTAGTATCATCGCCCGGGCATCTTAGAACTGTTCCTGTCAAAGTTACGTACATTCCACAAGCAACTTGATTGCAAGGATGTCCACCAGCAAAAGGAGCAATTCCTTCTTCTTCAATTTGTTCTAATGTATGTAATCCTTTTTCGATGTTAAACTTGTAGATGTTTGCATACAGTTCAACCAATTTTTCGCTTGATGGCGTTATGTTTTTCCAAGCATGTGTTGAAGCACATCTTCCACTTACCATTGTAGGACAAACTATGACATAAAGATTTCTAGTTCGGCCCCAACTATAAATTTCAAAAATCTCATTATAGTTATCATTGGTTATCGGATTTGCAGCCAAACATAAATGAGTTGGGTTATGATTATTAAATCCTGCTTCTACTAAGAGTTCCAAGGCGCGATTTCTCTTAACTGTGTAGCCTTTTATTCCACCGACCATTCTGTCTTGGACTTCCATGTCAAAAGAATTAAAACCAAGGAGGATGCTAGCATTGACTTTTTTGAGTTCTTCAACAAGTTCCTTACCAGTTGAAATCCCATAATTCGAATAACATTTTTTAACCAGGTTATCATCACCTATGACATGACCTTTCGTAAATATCACAGGAATTATATCTAGTTTTTTCAATGCTCTAAGAAATTCTAAAAATCTTTTATCTTCAAATGGTTCTCCAGCTCCTAGGAATTTTACAGATTTCAAGCCAAGCTTCTTTGCTTGTTTAACAACTCCAATTATATCATCATAGTTCATTGACTTGTTTTTACCAAAGTCAACTTTATTGTTTTTTCTAAAGCAGTGGGGACAGTTTAAACTACAGTAATTGCCAAAATCAATATCTAATGTTAAAAGTTTGCCAAAGCTATCTTGCAATTCTTCTTTTGAAAATGCATAACCATTTACATCGTTTACAATATCCTCTGGGAATTTGTCCTCGTAAACAATTGGAACATTTGGTATGATTTTCATATTGACTACCTATTAATGATAATATATAATGTAAGATATCAAAGTTTTCATATAAAATTTACCGTTTTATAGGAAAATTTATATATTTAGACAAATAACGGTAAAATATGGAGAAAATTAAGCTAGATCTTATAGACAGAAAATTGCTAGAAGAACTGGATAAAAACTGCAGGGTTCCTAACTCAAAGATAGGTAAAAAAATAAGAAAATCCAGAGAAACTGTAAAATACAGGATACAGCAACTGCAGGAGGAGGGTGTTATCGAAGGTTTCATCACATCCGTTAATCCCAACAAGTTAGGTTTCTACATGTTCAAGGTCTACCTGCAGTTAGAAAACATTCCTGAAGAGAGAGAAAGATTCTATGCTTATCTGAAGAATCAAAAAAACATCTATTGGATAGGTATCTCAGATGGTGTTTTTGATTGTGTGTTTGCCATTCTTTCAAAAAGTATTATAGATTATTACGAGCAGATAAATAAAATTCTTTCAGAATTCAAAAAACTAATCATAAGAAAAGTCTTAGGCGTTATGGCGGACACCTGGCAGTTCAACAAAAGATTCTTGACCAACGACAAGGATGGCAAGTTTGTTATTTTTGGTGGAGAAGTCATAAATAATGAGATTGATGAAATAGATTATCAAATTTTGAATATTTTGGCAAATGATGCAAGAATACCTATAGCAGAGCTTGCAAAAAAGGTTAATTCTACTATCGAGATAGTGAGGGGCAAGATAAAGAGGATGGAAGAGAAGGGAATAATTATAGGATACAGAATTGCTGTTAACTTGAACAAATTGGGTCTAGAGTTTTACAAAGCAATTATTTACTTCAAATCTTTGTCCTCGGAAGAGGAGAGGGAACTGTTCGAATGGATGAGAACAAATCCCTACTCTCTATACTACATTAGAAGTCTTGCTCCTTGGGAAGCAGAACTTGAATTTGCAGTTGAAAATTATCAGCACTTCAACCAGATAATGAATGATCTGAGAAAAAGATTTCCAAACGTCATCAGAAACCATGAGCACCTGATTATGATATATGAAACATGGCTTCCGGCTTTCAAAGAGGTACTAAAGTCTAAATGATAACAGTTTAACATCAGAAATCTAGTATGATCAACCTCTAACTTCCATGAGCATTTTCCTTTCCATTATAATCCAATAGGCAACTTCCTTTCCTTGTGCTATTTTATCCTTTAATTCTTCAGGTATCGGCAAGTCAAAAGTCTCATACGTTGTCATGTCCATTATCTGAGCAGTGTTTCCTGTTATGGCAACAACCTGTCCAATCTTCTTTTCTATTATTGGCACTTCCATTTCAGCGTCTGCAGGCTTTACCACAGACCTTCTTTTGTTGTCAAACAAGCCTATTGCCTCTAACCTTGCCTTTGCTCCTCCATGCTTTCCAGAAACAGAACAAGTAACGTCTAAAACCTTGCAAGGTTCCTCATCAATTATGCAATATCTTCCTGGTTGAAGGTTTTTTATTGAAGATCTACCAGTTGCCATGAAAAAATAAGGGCGAGACTAAAATATAAACCTAATGCTTTGGTGAAACCGTTATAAATTAACAAAATTATAATAAAAGCATGAAAACAAAGGATAATGCTCAATTCCACATAGTCGCTGTTAAGGCATGGATAGAGAAAAACGGCAAATTTCTTCTGGCTAAGAGAAGTCCTAACGAAGTTCACGAACCGAATTCATGGTCTCTGCCTGGTGGCAAAGTCGAAAATGAGATAGAAACTGACATTTTGCAAAAGACCCTTAAGAAGGAAGTAAAGGAAGAGGTTGGAGTTGATATTACAGACAAGATTGAATTGATATACAACAATTCTTTCCAAAGAGTTGATGGAGCTCATGTAGTGATGATGACTTTTTTATGTCACTACAAATCTGGGGAAGCTAAATCTTTAGAAGACACTGCTGAAATAGCGTGGTTTACACTAGAAGAACTGAAGAAATTTAATGAAGCTAAAGATTTCCTTAAGATTGAGATTAATAGGCTTTATGAATACCTGAAAAGCATTAAATAATTTCAAGTCAGGACTTTCCAGCTATAAGTCTTATATCTTCCCTAAGAATGGTCTTTCTTTTGGCATGCCTAGCTGCTTGAGCAGCTTCTAAGGCCAAATCCTGTCCCAACTCTTCTATTGTTTTATCCAATTCCCTGATAGCGTCGGCAGATATCCTCTCTATGCCTGCTTTTCTGGCTACTCTTTCTATGGCTGCTAACGGTAGCATATTTATCTATAGTATATATGCAACAATTAAGTTAAATTATTTAGCTGTTATTTAAGTTTGAATGAAAACAAATGGGAAGGACTGATAAGGAAAAGTATAAATTAGTTTATCTTAAACTAACTTTCCAAACTTCTCTATCTGAAAATCCAGAGCAGGAACAACTTCTTCAAATTCCTTTTTGATACCAATTGATGCTTCTACCTTGCTTCTCTCAAAACTCATATCTCCTATCTTTTTAACAAGACTTACTGGGAGCTTTGGACTTTTTCCTTTTTTGTCATGCTTGTTTATGTATAAGGAGAATCCCTTGTTGCCTAAGTTGTCTACTCTCAAATAATTGAATGGAAGATTGTCAGCACCAGTCAAATAGTCAAGATCTTCTCCTATCAATTCTTTCATCAATTTCTGGGCATTCAAAGCTCTCCTTATCCTTTCTTCAACATAAGGAGTGTCTGCATCATAAAGATCTATTTTTGTGGTTACATTTGGGTGTGGTGGTCCGGCATTCAAGTCAGCAGTATAAAACCTTAAAGAACTCATACTTCCGCTAGGTGCTTGTTCGTCTTCTGACTTTTTGCTAAACTGTCTGGCTAATGTAGCTCGATAGAAAACTCCTTTCTGACAGCCATCTTTTTGTATACCTTTGCCTAATCCCGGATAAAGAAATCTATAATCAATTTTTTCAGAACCTGTAAGACCTTTAAAGCATTCTTCAGTAAATTTGACTACGTCTGCCGAAGGCATGATAAAATTTATATTATTAAATATTTAAGTTTGACTTAAATCTCTCGTTTTTTAACACCCGAATTTCAACAGCATTATCATAAGCGTTCTAACGTAGAAAGCACATTTAGCATGATTAAGAGAAAATTTGGTGATTCGGTGAGAAGTAAAACACCAGTCGCACAGATAAATGAGATATTATGTAAGATATTGGCGCATAACCTATATGTAGTTATACAAGAAATACATGAGTTAAATATACCTATAGGTATATAAATTATAATAAAATATAATTACCTATAGGTATACTCTTTCTCGATAGTCAAAGTTTTAATAAAACATTTTACTTATAAGTATACAATCAATAAAAGATTTTATATACTTATCAGTATATAGTTTAGATATGACAGAATGCCCTATGTGTCATTATACATTTGAAACACCAAGTCTAAAATGCGAAAGATGTGATCATACATGGATTCAACGACGCACAGAATTACCAAAAGTCTGTCCCTTATGCAAAAGTCCATATTGGAATAAAAAACGACGAAAAATTAAAAATAGATGAAAATCTGATAGGTCATAAATATGAAAATAAATGAAATTGAAATTTCAGGATTTAAAGGTATTCAAAATTTAATTATTCATCCGAAAAAAATTAACATTTTGGTTGGAAAAAACAATACGGGTAAGACTTCTATTTTAGAGGCAATAAATTCTACTCTTGATGCAAACACGACTAGAATGCAAATAAAATATGATCCGTATTTATCTAATCTAATTAATATTAATAAAAAAGAATCTAAAATTGTTGTTAAGTTAGAAAATGAAAGTAGATATCTCCTTCTAACCAAACCAGAATTAAAAGAAATTTTGCCTGAATTTAAGAAACAAGTAATGGAAAATATAAAATCAATAGTTTTGTCATTTCAAACAAATAAAAATGGGTGGGAAGAAGTAGAAAAAATATTTGATGAAATACTATCTAAAGGTGATATACTTTCTGAATTAGAGAAGAATTCGATAAGAATTGAAATCGCAGGTAGGAAAACGAATATATTTTCTTTTACACCGTTAATGTTAAAAGAAATTGAGCCAGTAATAGAGTATGTTAATAAAAAGTTTTTCCGTGGAGCAAATATATTAATTCCATTTATGCTAACAGATCCAAGATTTTATAATCCTAAAGGAATTGAAAAAAGCGAAAAAAACGTAATTTTTATAAAAATTTTGGCTTTAAATCCTAGTCTTTCAATCTCTGTAGATAAATCTACAGTAGAAAAAATTCAGAACTATTTGAAAAATAAAAAAATAGTAGAAAGTTTAGAGAGGTTTGATTTTGATAAGTTACTTTTTAGAGATAATAAAAAGGAATATGAAATACCTTATTCATTTATGGGCGATGGGTTCAAATCTTTGGTTGGTTTCATTGCAAAAACATCTATTGAAAATAAAATAATCTTAATAGAAGAACCTGAAAATCACATGCACCCAGCTTATATAAAAGATATAATACGTCAAATAATTGACTTCACTATAGAAAATGACGCGCAATTCTTTATCGCTACCCATAGTTCTGATGTTTTAGATGCAGTTTTGACAGATGTTTTAGAACCATCATATCAGGAATATCTATCTAATCAATTAAATATAATTGCACTAGATTATCTAGGTGGAGAAGTTATAACACAGGAATTTGACAGAAAGGAAGCACAAAGTGTTCTTGAAGATATTGAAAGTGATTTAAGAGGAAATAAATGAAAAGAATAATTATAAGTGAAGGAGAAAATGATACTATCTTTTTAAAGGAAATGTTATCTGGACTAAGTATTGAAGAAAAGAAAATTCTACCATTTGACCAACTTACTAAAAATAACTTTAAGGAAAAGAAATTTCTTCAAGATCGTTACTTTGAAAAATTAGAAACTGAATGGATGAATTTTGATATACTCTTAAAATCCGAGGGTGGAAAACCTAATGTTGTTAATGTAACTATAACTAAATTATGTTATTTATGTAATAAAAAATATGATCCAATACTTGTGGTAGATTTGGATGGAGGAGTAATTAATGATTTTATAGAAAAGCTTAAAGTAAAATTATACAATAGATTCAGAGGATATAATTTGACATTTGAAGAAGGAGAACTTACAAATTGTGAAGATGCGATCATGTGCTCATTGAAGTTAATAAAAAATACAAAACCTATGGGAACAATACATGTAGTAGGTTTTAACTATACTATGGAACAAGCGACTGGAATAAAAAGAGACTTTTCAAATAATGAAAAAATTACTTTATCTAAAGAATATTTACAAAATAGTCAATTAACTGAAATGTTTAAAAAGGCTTTACAAATTATGTAAATTCCTATTTTAACGCAGAGTTACTTTTTGGGCAGAAATGTCACTTGCACAAAAAGTCAGTCTGAAAGCAAAGTTATTAGGCAAAGCCCCAAAGAGCGGCTTTGTTTATTAAGTCAATTTTTGGCTTACTTTTTAAACAGACGGGATACTTATTAAACAGATACATCATTTCCAGGTTTATCAGAGAATTTCATATTTGAAGGGTTTATATCAATTGTATTATTGACTGTTATATTGACTTGAATAGGAATCTTTTCTTTTTCTCTTTCCCTTCTTCTTCTCATATCTATATACTGAAGAATTACACCTAAAGCGGTAAACCCTAAAGATGCTATGGCGATATCTAACTCAAGAGAGCCTGGCTTTATATTTATTGTAGCTTCTGTTTTCTCTCTGGATATGACTTTATAGATTTGATTTGTTAAAAGGGTTGAATCCCAGACACTTTCTAATGGACTTTTAACTATTATATCAACTTTGTTTTTCTCAGGATTTACCTTTTTTGAGCTAAGATATGTCAGAATTTTCTTATTAACTACGAAATGCCATTCATTCCTTTTACCCATGAATATTATTAATTTTCTGTGATATTAAAGTTCGGCTCTATTCCAAGTTCGAACATCTCTTGAATGACTACACATATATTGTGGCATAAGACTTTTAGTAGGACTTCATTAACTTGTGATACCCGCCCCTTGCTTCTTACGGAGTCTCCGAACTTCCTTTTAATCATGGAAAAGACTGTTTCGGCGTTAGACCTCTTGTGATAATGTTGTTGAAACTCATCATGATTATACATGAAATAGTAAAACATCTTGTTCCAAAGTCTTGACCCTGAACCTTTTGATCTACCAGTAGTATTTTTCCTGAAAGGAATGTATGCTTTACCACCTAACTCAGCTATAAGGTTTAGGTTATCTCTTGAAGAATAAGCTTTGTCAGCCGATACCTCATTTATTTCGAAAGTCTTTGCTGTATCTTTTACAAGTTCCTCGAATTGTGTGTTATCGTTTGTGTAAGATTCTGTTATTTTGACGCCTGTAATTATGTGAGTCTTGACACCATTTATTAGATGAGCCTTAATCCATATGTGCTTGTCTATATTCTTTCCATATCTGAATGAGAACCACCTATCGAACCTTGAAGTTCCAAATCCCGAACTATCTATTGCAAAATTAGTTTCTACTGATTTCAAAGGCATAGCCGATTTCTTAACAAGTTCTATGAGAATAGGTGTAAATTCCTTGTTTCTCATATAATTGCTGACAGTTGAGTAAGAGCATATCTTATCGCAATATCCATTTTCTTTAGCTTCCTTCATATCGGTAATAAAACGCCTTAACGAAAAGGTTGTATAGACTTTCAGAGCAGAAGCAAATATCATGTCAGATAAAGGCAAAGAAGGTCTTCCAAAAGTATAGATAGGATTTTGTATATCAGAGCAAAGGTCATAAAGAAGCTTTTGAAAGAGTTCCTTTTCTTTTGATTGTGCATGATTATAGGCAGACCAGTCTTGAGAGTATGTAATTCTTTCTGTCTTGGTTATTCTTTTGTTTCCTTCGTTGTCTATCTCCTCTTTTATTAAAGTCTCTACCGCCCAAATGTGCTTGCACTTGACATTATGCACACCAAAGTCAATACAGGTGCAAGTTGGTCTGTCGTTCTTGAGCATGACAAAGTAATTGCCATACCCATTCTGAGAAGGCACTACCCAAGAGCCGTTCTCACTTTTCATTATTCGGCAAGTCTTAGCTATTTGTATGCCTCTCATTCTTCTTGAATCAGTTGGTTCCGTAGACATCATTTTTATCACATTATTCATAGTATTATTGTATTATATAATACTACATACAACTATTTAAACTTAACTACTATAAAGATAGTTTTATATAATACCTAAACTAATAATTAGCATGGTTAATAGAAAGACAACAAGCATAAAGATAGATCCTGCCTTGTGGAAGGAAGTCAAGAAATACTGCATCGACAAGGACTTGGACATTTCCGATTTCTTAGAGGAATTGATAAAGAAAGAACTGAAAAAATAGCCCTAAAGATTGAATACCAAAAAGTATTTAAATTATGAAAAACATATTAATCATACATACATATTCAAACTTATGGTGATTTAAAATGAAAATCCAAGAAGAAGAAAAATACCCCTTACCTTATTATGCAAAAATGGAGATTTTACTTAGAATTATTGATGAACTTAAAGGAACTAAAGTTCATAGAGAAATATTCTCTGTATACAGGGATATTAAAGCAGATAGAATGTCAAAGATTTTTGGATTAAAATTAGGTAGATTTTTAGGTTTGGTCGAATCAGAATCTAAACTTGTTTGGCTAACAGATTTTGGCTATAGATTTTCGATGTTGTCAGAAGAACAGAAAAGAATATCACTTGCTGAAAATCTACCATCTTATTATATTACTTTCTTAAAATGGATAAAGGATTCTAAAGATAATATAATGGACACAGATAGTCTGAAAGCAGATGTTCTAAAAACTTTTAAAGATTGGCATCCAGCTCCAAGAGTATTTCATGAGTCATTACTTACATTTGGAGATGTTGTTGAATATTGTGGTTTTATAAATTTTATTAAAGGTAGTAGAGGAGCTAAATCACGATTTCAACTTACTGATAAAGGGCAACAAATATTGAGTGGAATTAAAACACCAGAGCAATCCATTTGGAATAAGATAGTTTCGAAGCAAGAACCAAAAGAAGAAAGTGGGGCAATACCTATATCAGAATTGCCAAAAAAAGCTCATTATCCATTAATAATTCAAACAAGAGAAAATAAGTTAGATTTTGATATGACTGATGAAGCAGACTGGGAAATAATAAAGTTCATGATAGAAAAACTAAAAGCTAAATGGGAAGAATTCGAACAACATCAAGAAGATTTAAAAGAAGCTGAACGACAGCAAATCAAAGAAATAGAAGTTATGGATAAAGAAATGCAACAAGGCGAAAGTGCAGAAGACGAGACTGGAGATGAATCAAAATAATATTTGAAAGAAACCGAGTTGCAGGCTTAAGCGATGAGTTATGAGCGAGCTTAGCCTGCTTCAAAAAGTCTTCTGTGCCGCTACATTTATGCAATACAAATAATATGGTAGTATAAGTTTATAAAAATGGCGTATTTTACTAATACTATTTCCTCTTTTTCAAAGGTTATGGAGCATAACTTTTAATACTTTCTCTAACCTAATAATTATTGGATTTATGGTAAAGGAAGGAACCCCTCTGAAAGGAGGGGTTGGTAACCTTCCTAACTCGTGATTTCTATGAAAATTATGATTTTCGTTGATCATCAAAACTTTTGTAGGAGCTTACAGGAAATTGATAGTTATAGACAAGAAAAAACAAGCGGTCTTTCTGATTTTATAATGGATTATCTGAGCAAAGAATTAAAATGGTATAAACATACACCAAGACTAATAAGAACTTATGTATATACAGGCGAATATACAGACTCTTTAATTAATAAAATAGATGGTCATTTAAAAGATGAAATTAGTAGAGGAATGGAAATAGAGACTGCAGAGAAGATACAGGCAGAACTGGATAAAGCTTCAAGGGGTCGTGTAGCTCAGAAGATGGCGCTTGATGCAATTAGAAATAATTCCTCATTTTTAGAAATTAGAACAAAACCTCTACAATATTCTTTTTCTAAAGTTGATGTATTTCAGAAGGGAGTTGATGTTCAATTAGCCGTTGACCTTGTTTCACATGCTTATATAAATAGTTATGATGTTGCTGTTGTATGCTCTGGAGATGTTGATCTAATAGAGTCTATAAGATTAGTAAAAAATCTCGGTAAAAAGGTTATTATTCTTTCACATCCTCAAAGTATTGCAAAAGAAATCAGGAAAGAAGCTGATCATTTTATAGATATGTCATTGTTGAGGGCAGACCAATTAGATAGAATTTCTCATATAGGCACGCCTCATACTCCTTAGATTTTAAACATTTTTCTGACTTGTTAAACAACCGTCAGTTATTAAACAAAGCTCCAAAGAGCGAAAGGTTTAAAAAGGCCGAAAACTTTATATATAGAACGAAACCAATATATCTTTAGGAGTGTTACTACTTATAGGTGAAGATAATGATGGATTACCAATATGGTGCTATAAGGGTAAGTGGGGAACCTGGAGCAATTGGTGCAGTGATTGCTAGATCAAAACTTTTAAATGGAACATCTGTCAAAGAGTATATGAATTATGGTGATAAAGTTAGTGCAAGTATAGTAGCACATATGAATGATTTAGGAGCATTAGGAGAGACGTGTAGAGATGCAGGAGCATATTACAAGGCCGTGCTTCCTATGGTAAACTATCAACAAGTTGAAAATTCAATGTGGTAAAATGGCTCAAAAACAAGTTAAAAAAGGGACTTCAAAGTGCCCAGAATGTGGTTCTACTTATTTTAATGAAGATAAGACTAGAGGAGAAATGGTTTGTGCAAAATGCGGCTTAGTCATGGAAGAAGCCATGATTGACACTTCTCCAGAGTGGAGAGCTTTTGATGAAGAACAAATTTCAAGAAGAACAAGAGCAGGAGCTCCTTTAACATTCACAAAACATGATAAAGGACTGACAACTGAGATTGGAAGAGGCAGAGGAGAACTTTTCAAAGTCACTCCTTCAAAAAGAGCCCAATATTATAGGCTAACAAAATGGCAAAAGAGATTAGTTGAGAGTAAGGATAGGAATCTTTCTTTTGCCTTATCTGAATTACAAAGATTAGTTTCTTTCCTTGGTCTGCCGAAGTCTGTTCACGAGGAAGTTGCTAAGAAATATGAGCAAGCAGTGGACAGAGGATTGGTGAGAGGAAGATCAATGGAATCTGTTATAGCTGCTTTGTTATATACTGTTTGCAGAGAAATGGGAACACCAAGAACTTTGGAAGAAATATCAGAAGCTTCTGGTGTTGAGAGAAGGGAAATTGGAAGGACATATAGATACATTGCTAGGGAATTAGCAATGAGAATCTTGCCAGCAATGCCCGTTGACTATGTTCCTAGATTTGCTTCTATGCTTGGTTTAAGTGATAAAGTTCAGGCAAGGGCAATAAGATTCTTAGAACTAGCTAAAAAATATGAGGCTACCTCAGGTAAGGGGCCAACAGGTGTAGCAGCCGCAGCTTTATACATAGCAGCTGTTCTAGAAGGCGAGAAGAGAACTCAAAGGGAAATAGCAGATGCGATAGGCGTTACGGAAGTTACAATAAGAAACAGATTCAAAGAGCTTTGTGAAAAACTTGGTATAGAAGATGAAGTTGAAAAGAAGGTTAGAGAAGAATACAGTGATTCTGATGAAGTAGAGGAAGAAAAGGAAATAAAAAGAAAAAAGAAAAAATAATTAATATCTCTTTATTTTTTCTTCTATTAATCTTAACCTGGCATCTATTGTCTCAAGCTTTTGTAAAATCAGTTCGATCTTATCTCCAGAAGTTCTTTCAGATACGAGCTCTTCTACAGACTTACCATATGGTGGGACTTCAGGAACAGGATAATCAGTAGTAGGTGGTCTCATTTCTGGTGTCTTTATCCTGAATCTTTCCAAGTCTTCTGGTAAATCAGGTGATGCTTCCATAGATGCTGGTAAAGGTTCTTCTTCATCTTTCTTTTTTCTAAATCTGCCAAATATCATGTTACTCTCCCGTCTCTTCTGTTGGTGCTTTTGCCTCTTCTAGTTGAACTCTTAATTCCTTTTCAAGTATATTTAATAAATTTCTTGCTGCTTCAGTATATATTCTTCTTCTTTCGCTATAAAAATAATATGAATAAAGTCTTAAAAATTCTTTTATTATTGGGTTGCTATATTTAAACGTTGTTATTAAGTATGACCTTAGCCAGATTGTAACTTTTCCTTTTAAGGTTTTTTCATTTTGTTCGCCTTGGACTTTTACCTGAATCCATCGAGTTGTTCTCTCATCTTCTGTATACTTTCCCCTCCAAGCTCCAAAGAACATAGTAGTTTCACCCGAGGTGTCCCATTTTATAATGTCTTCAAAAAAGTTAGTTGACGTTACTTTAAAAGTTTCCTTCATTAATGGAGGCATTATTTTTAAAGTTCTTGATGGATGATAGCCGCTGAACTTTAAAGTCTTTAAATAATGAGGTGCTAAAACTTCAACTCTTTGCTTTATCTCTCCCATCTTAAGCCCTTGCCATAGCCTTTAATTGGTCTAAGAAAAAAGAAAGTAATCTTCTTCCTTCTTCTAAATATTCATTTCTTTTTGACCCATAGAAAACATTGTGCCAAGTCATTCTTAAAAATTCATATAATAAGCTTTTTTGCCAGATAGTATCTTGCGGATATTCTGTTCTTAATGCTCCTTCTACTGCTATGTCAGCTTTTCCATGTCCTTTACTCATCTCTACGTTAAGGTCAATTACAATCCAGTAATATGAGAATTTGTCTAGGTCTTTTGCTATCTCCCATTTAACAGTAAACTTTTCAGGATCTCCTTTATTCCAGCTAAATTCCTTTTCTTGAATCGAGTGTTCTGGAACTCTAAAAGACATCACAACTAAATTGTATATTTCTTTATAGAATTTCTCTGGATTAGGACCGCTGAACTTTATAGTCATTCTAGGGAGCGGTTTAAGCAAATCATCATGAATCATTAGTTTTGTTCTTGCCCAGACCATACTATCATATTATATAAACGTTTTTATAAATCTTATTTAAAATATTAAATATGTTTTATAAGATTTTAGGCTTGATACTTGGTGTAATAGGCTTTTTAATACTAAAGTATTTTCCTGATGTAACGACCTACCAGCATGGGGGTATGACAATGAGTGCAATACTGCTTGGAGTCATCTTTATTTTAGTTGGAATAGGATTGTTAATATTTGGTTGATTTTATGGTAGAAATAGACAAGCCAATACTTGATTTAGGCAGCATTGCTAATACTAGAGAACCTTCCTTCGGAAACTATATTTGTGTGACTCCTGTACAACCTCCTGAGCAGGAAGAGGAAGATAACAAAGGTATATCTGTAGAATTTACAGGGAAACCTGGAGCAGCTTCCACAATATACTATCAGTTGTTTTATCAATTGCCAAAGTGGGGTTGGACAATTGCAAAAGCAGATGAGTGGATAGAAGTTTCTCCTACTCATAAAGAATATTACGAGAGGACGATGTCAACCAAACAAATGCTGGAGTCTACTATAAAGACAGGCTTAACATCTGCTGCTCAAGCAGTAGCTGATTTTGAGTTAATGAATCATGACTTGAGAAAGTACAAAGAAATTCTTGGTTACTTTAACAGAAAAGACGAGCACTCGTTAAAAGCAATGTTTGTTGACCAAGTCGATATCCATACTGACATGCCTGGTCAGCCCATAAGCATGCGTTCTATAGCGCCTAGATGGCCGACGGTAATTGCTGATTTTATGAGATTGAAAGATGAGTATGATACGCCTGAAAAAGTTCAAAAGGCCCTCGACCTTTCAAGAGCAGAAGCTGTCATACTTGTTACAAAGAACAAGTTGTATAAAAATTGGAAAGAATATTTCAAGAACACTGCCAAAGAAAGATATGAAATGTTAAGAGGGATGGTTGAGGCTAGGAGAAAAACTATACAAGAATATAAGGAATGGCTGAAGCCGTACATAGCAAGATTTAGAATGACAAAACTAGGAGGCGAAAGATCTGCCATTAGGAAATCATCATTAGAACTTTTTACAGACATAACAGGCATCGCGACATTCTCAAACAACATAAGGGTTTTTGCATGGAGAACTTTAAAGGTTGCTGAATTCAAAAAACCTGCTGGAGAAATTAGGGGAGACTTTTTAATAAGTCCTTATGATGATTACATAAGAGAACATTTAGTGCTAGGAAAATTAGCTGACATTTATCCTTGGTTAAGGAATCCTAGGAAATATTGTTCCAAGTGTAAGAGGTATTTTCCTGCTGGTATGACTGAGTGCACAAAGTGCGGTTCTATAGCTTTAGAGGAGAAGTTCCTTGCAGATGAGATTGTTGAAGAAAGAATTCTACCTCTATGGAAAAGGAGAGAAAAAGGCATAGACCCTTACGAATGGTATTATTTGTTTTTAGATTTTAATATCATGAGAATGGGAACTAGGCTTCCTAGTGGAGAATTAGAAGACATAAACTTTAACTTTAAGATCGCTGTTATTTCCCAAAATGTTTTGCTTGTTAAACTTCTAGAATTAGAATGCAGAAGCATGGAACTGGAACAATATATCGATGAGATGCTTGGACTAAAATTAGAAGAAAAAAACATAAGCGAAATTGTTGCAGAAGAGTTTCCAGAGCTTTACCCAAAAAAGAAAGTCAGCGGTTATAAGGAATATATGAAAGGACTTAGAGGAAGCATTGACGCTTATACAGGCTTTCTAAAGAAGGTAAAAACACCGAAATTTGGGAAGCTTAGATTCTTTAAACCAGGCGTATATGAAAAGGATTTTAAAGAAAGAATAACAAAACACTACTCAACTGTTGCAGGAGCTCATTTTGTTAGCGTTGTAAACTTTATTAAAGAAAAAATGGGTGTGAAGTAATGGTTTACACAATCGGGATTTCTAGCGGAATGTTTATGACAGCTGAGCAATCAGAAAAAGTCCAGTATATGACAGTGCCTAGGAAAATATTTAGAGGAGGAATAGAAGGAGTTAATTTTACTCAAGTTGACATCGAGTCTATCACCGAGTTCATAGAGCCTGAACTGGAAAAAGAGGTAAAGAAAATAAAATCAATAGGAATAAAATTTGGAGTCCATGGCGAGTCTTATGCTATGGGTGGAGCTGAAAAGCCTATATCTATGCTAGATTCTGCTATTGAGACAGAGTATATCCACGCTCATGAAAGATTAATACAGCATATAGACGGCTGTGGAAAAATTGGAGCGGAATTCGTCAACATTCACCCTTCTGAGACTGTTCCCTTCATAAGATTGGGAATGTCTTTAGAACCAACGAGACTCGTGGACTTTTGGGGGAGACCTTTTAAAAAATTCTTAGAAGAAAATAAAAACATTTTAGACTGGGCAATTGAACAAGAATTTTTATCAGCAATTTTCATGCATCGTTATTCTAATATCACGATCAAACAAATGGTTGAGTCTGAAGAGAAAGGGAGAAGGGAAAGAAGAAAAGAAGCTAAAAAAGAAGACGAGGAGATGCCAGAGATAGATAAGAAAGAAATTGAGAAAGATGTTAAAGACTTCTTTAAGAATCAGCTTATAAATTTTGTTTCTTCTAGCGATTTGACTTATGGTTCAGAGAGAGTGGCATACTATATAATCGCAAAATGGATGGAAGAGAACAACGACTCTTTGTGGAAAGAAATAGTTGGAAAGAATATAAAGGATGAAGACCTGCCAAACACAGAGGAAATAAAAAAATGGGTTCCTGCTGTTTCTGCAAAATATATATGGGGTCATTTTTGCCCAAAAGAAACCAAGCTGTTCAAGGACCCGAAACCACTCTTGGAAAAATATAGGATGTATTTTGTTTTTGAAAGTCAAATGGGTAGTGGAGGATTGGAAGGATTGTACAGAATTGTAAGACCCAGGGATATGATTTATTTGTGCAAGGCAATTAAATCAAAATGGGTTGGAGTTTGCTTTGACTTCGAACATGTTATGTCTCAGAATATAGATCCTCAGAAAGAAATAGAATCTATTTCTTATGGATATATGAACATTGTAAAAGTTTGCCATGTAGGTTTTCCTACTCCGCATGTGCCAGCTCATATGCCTATTCCTTTAGGCTCGAGGGAGCAGTTATGGCTATACGAAAGACTTTGGGAAATGAGAAAGAAAGGATTTAAGGACGGATATCTTATATTTGAAAGAGGTTCAGAACCAAGAGGAGACGTTGTTATTGTTTTAAGATTAATAAAGCATTATTTGGAAAGGGATTTTGAACCGAAGAAATTACCATTGGAGTTTTTTGGTATGAAAGAACTCGGTCCAGAAATAGCAAGACAACAATTAGCAATCAGGGACCATGCGCTGGATCCGCTGAAAGGTATGCTGCTAGTTCCTGAGGAGGAATATACCTTCTTAGGCAGCGAGGCTGTTAAGAAAGGAAAGGCAGAGGAATGGAAAAAGGAAAAGTTTAAATAGCTAAAATGTTGTTTACTTATTAGTGGTAATAAATGCCAGAAAAAAACCTAGGGAAGAAGATTAAAAAGTTTTCTCTAGAAACAAGGCTTAAATCTTCTGAGGAATTTAAAGAAAAGCTATTAAACATGTTTAAAGGCTATATTAAGGCTGTAGTAGTCTGGGGCTCTGTTACACGAGGAGACTATACAGGAAAGTCTGATGTAGACATTTATATAATATTTGATGACACAAAACTGCCTCTTAAGAAATTTGAAGAGATAAGAGAGAAGGTAGATAAGGACATATACTCTTTAGCGTCTTCTATTGACCCAAGACTTCATCCTCAGCCAGTTCTTGCTTTGACTGAGTTCATAAAGGGAATAAGGTATACACATCCCTTATTTTTCAATATAATCCGCGAAGGATACGCCATTTACGATACAGGCTTCTTTATTCCAATGAGAAAGCTTTTGGAATGGGGAGAATTTCCCATTACTCCAGAGGCAGCACATCAAAGAATAGATTCTGTTCCCGGAAGAATAAAAAGAGTAAGAAACGTCAAGCTCTACATGATTGCAGAAGACCTTTACTATGCTATGCTTGATGCAGCACAGGCTGTTTTAATGTATATTGGAGTTGGACCACCTGTTCCAAAGCTTGCTGCAGAAGAATTAAGAAAGCATTTGGTTGATAACGGTCTCTTGGAAGAGGAGTATGCAAAAATGCTTGAGGATGTAGTAGAATTTAGGAAGCAAGTCGAACACAAAGAATTAAAAGATATTGCAGGACAAGAGGTTGACAAATGGATTGAGAAAGCTGAGAAGTACGTAGAAAGACTAGAAAAACTTCTAAAGGACTTGGAAACTAAAAGAAAAGAGGAAGATATAAAAAGAAATTATGAGGTTATGGTTCAAGCTTCTGTTGCTGCATTAAAATCATTGAAAAAACTACCAGAAGAACCGGAGAAACTGCCAGAAGCATTTAAGAAATATTTAGTAGAAGCTGGTTTAGTAAATCCTTTTTATTCTGATGTCTTTGAAAAAGTTTTAACCATGAGAAAGATGGTAGATGACAAGAAAATTGACAAAATAACTGAAAGAGAAGTTTATGCAAGCAAGGAGTATGTTAGAAGATTTATTAATGATGTCAGAAGGTTCGTCGAGCCTTCTAAAGAGAATATTGAAGAAAAGATCGAACCTGTAAAAGAAAAGAAAACTAAGAAAAAACAGAAGACTTAAATCTTTTTCTATTTTAGATATTAATTATGTACATGCCAGAAGTGTCAGCAGGACTGGATAGGTCATTTCTTACCAAAGTAGCAGATGGTATATCTTGTATAACAGATTTGAATTATTGGTCTGATTTAAAGAATAAACTAAATCTTGATAAAGTTTTGGGCCAAAGGCGAGTAACATTACAAGCTAAACTTGGAAGATATGCAGTCGATGCTGGTGTAAAAGCATACGAAATATGGGGAGTAAAAAGAAGCAATGAAAAAGATTTTGTGTGTGCAGCAGTTGTTTACCATTCTAGAGGGAAAATAGATGGAGGTTTTGATGGAGAACCAGCAGTGGTTGAAGAAGAACTTAAAGTAGATCCAACTCAACAAGCAAAAAGTATGCTAGAAAAATTACATAAAAGGCATGATAAATTAAATTATTAAAGTGGTTATTCTTTTTCCAAGCATGTTGATAGTCTTTTAGCAACTGCCTTAGATTTATCAAAAAAGTATTCAATTCCTTTTAACCATAGTGAAAATGGGTTAGCATAAGTTGTTTTTGCAATGTTTTCTTCAAATGAAGACTTGACTGCTAGACAGGGGATTATTCTTGGTGAAGAATCCATTCCTCTCATTATTACTTTATCATCTTTTACTAAATCCATAACCCTACATCGAAATTCATCTTTATTTGTTATATTACCGTTTTCATCAAAAAGGTCTTTAAAGTGTTTTTTTGGTAGTTTTGAGAATGCTGATCCTACGTTAATTTTTGAGTGCGCATCAGAATTTCCAAATGAAGGTAAGCCAAGTTTTTTTCCAAGTGAGTTGTATTCACCAGCTTCTGCATTTATTTCTTCAACACCATCAAGATTGTCTTTTAATAGATATACATTTCTTAATCCTATACCTCTATATTTGTTGGGATGTGGTGCTATTATAACACCGCCAGCTTTATGCACTTTAGCTATTGCTTCTTTTGCTGAAAATTTTTTTGCAATAGTTAAATCTTTAACAACTTTAAAATCTTTGCATCTATAGCTTGGGAACCATGCTACTAAATCACCTTCTTTTGTTTCAATCTCTATTCCAGGTATGTAAACTAAATCAGGATACTTTTTTTCAATTTCTTTGTAGTAATCCCAATGTTCTAGAGTGTTATGATTACTACCTGAGATCACTCTTATTCCTCTTCTGTAAGAAATCTCAGTCATATGCTCTGGTGAAGAATCTCCATCAGAAAAGAAATCATGAAAATGACCATCCATAAGAATGCAGTTTTTATCACAACATTCTTTTGTTTCTTTTGTAATTTTAGGCTCGTAAATATAGGTAAGTGGATTCAATCTTTGTAATGTTCTGTAAGTAGAACCTATTATTAATTTTTCAATTTTACCTACCTTTGGTTTCTCCATAATAATATTTTAAAAAATAAGCTTTATATGTTTACTTAGAGGTGGTAAAAAATATACGACAATATTAATATATCTTATTAATATATCTTAGAGTATCTAATCTTAATAACACGCTTGGTAAAGTGACTGCTATGTTAGACCCAAAAGGAATTATTGTAAATTATCATATTGCATACACAAAGGAGATTCTTGTAGACGTACCTGGAATTAAATCCAAGAGAGAGGCTGGAAAGTTCATCGGAAAAAAAGCTGTTTGGACAGATGAAAAAGGCGCTAAATATGAGGGCTATGTCTCAGGACTCCATGGAAGAAAGGGAACTTTAAAGATAAAATTCAAAAAGCCCTTGCCTGCAAAAGCATTGGCAAAGGCAATTAATGTTGCTGAATAAAAATGAAAATTATATGGAATAAGTTTTAAAGTACGTGTAAATAAAAAGTTTTAAATATCAAATTATGTTATATTGGTTTTATATTTCTAAATTCAATATTATAATTATGAAAAAGGTTTTAAATTCATCAAACAAAACACAAATTATGAAGTCTGATTTAAATTTATCTCCAATCGTATACATGAATTCATTACGAGGATTAGTTCCTGTAAATGTATACAAAAATTTAGAGGAAATAAGAACATACCTTAGCATTCCTTGTGTTTTTAGAACTACATCTTTACCAAATGAAGATTGATTATTTTTAAACTTCTTACTTTCACTTACAATGAACCTTATATGGAAGAAGTTTTACTTTATTTCTAAAACCTTTAACCCATTTTTTGTCATTTCAAACGGATGTATGTATATAGAATGGTCTGTTCTTCTCATTTTCCTAATGGTTAAGGTTCTTTTAAACTCTTCTGCTATTGGCAAAAACTCTAGCTTTATGACTGAATCGACAAAGAATTCAATTATTCCACCAATGCTTAACAAGTCAGTTCCTTCAGGTACAGTCCCAGTCACTATGGTAGTTACTCCAAGCTTTTTCAAATCGCCTATGAATTTCATCAAGGCTACTCTTCTTAAGTATTCGTCTTGTATAAACATCTCTATTATTGTTGTAGAATCTATTACAAGTCTTTGTGCCTTTGTTTTTTTAACAATTTCTTCTATCCTTGAGTAAAGATCATAAACATATATTTTCAAAATCCTGCTCATTTCCTCTTCTCTATTAAGTTCGACTGGGATTACAGGTTCTAAAACAAGGAATTTTATAAAATCTTTCTTTTCCAGTTCATCAATATCCCAATTAAACATGGATTTTATGTCCTCTTTTATGTCAGCTTCTGGTTCTTCTGTTGTGACATAAACTCCAGGCTCATTTTTCTGGGCACCAGCATACAAAAAAGAAGCACAGAAAGCAGTCTTGCCTGTTCCGGTCTTGCCTGTAACAAGATTAATGCTGCCTTTAACAAAGCCGCCCTGCATTTTATCATCTAACCCATGCACACCAGTGAATATTCTATCAGTCATATAATCATTTTTAGGTTTGCTTCTTAAATAAACTTATCCTAGGAACTTTTATTTTTTTATATGCTCCTACAAAGAGATTTTTGATGTTCTTTGGCAAGTTCTTGAAACCTCTTCCAAACCATTTTAACATTTCAATAGGACTTGCTCTTAATAAAACTATTTTTCTGTCCCTCTCTCTCTCACTTATCGCACCCTTTAGTTTCAATATGTTGTCCTGCTTGGTTAGCATTATCTTAGTGAACATGTTTTCATCTATTCTCCTCGTGAAATACTGCTTTTCAGTTTCAACTCTCGATGAGATCGCGGTCTTTTCATCTTCTTTTAGTTTCTTCAGTTCGACATCAACTTTTTGCAAAGGCATGAGAACTTCCGGCACGAAATAGACTGTTAAGATGCTTGAGATTATTAATAAAATAATCAGCCATGAGTTTTGGGATAAGAACCTTTGTCCTCTTAATAATGTTAGGCTGGTGCTGACATAGTTTATGTTGTTCTTCAAGTCTGTGATAGAACCAGATAAGACATTTACTTGGTCTTTGCTTATCGAGCTGTTTACGTTGTTCAAAATTGATTTAGACTTTTCTATCAGGCTGTCTACATTTCTAGTGTCAATGCCTGCTTTCTTATAATCTTGAACTTCTTTTTCAATGTCAGTTAAAAAGGATTTCAATTCTGATAGATCAGCGTAGTAAGAGGATTTTACTACTTTTACTTCTATTAGTTTTTCCTTGTTAAAGTATTTTGTGCCTATTCCAATCTTTATCCAGTAATCGCTTATGTTAGTGAACAAAGGAACATGCATTGATATTGTAAATTCTTTTTCTTCTTTCTCGTTCAAAATAAAGTTTGATGGCAAGGAGACATTGCAGCAATTATTTGATACGTTTAGAAAAGACGATAGGTTTAAAATGGTATTTCCAGTGTTTGCTACATGTCCCTTTATTTCAAAGTCTTTGCCTTGTTCTATTTCCACTTTTGTCAAGTCTATGGTAAAGTTAAAGTCTTCTGCTTTGGTTAGCGTGCAGATTTCATCCAATTGACAACTGTATCCTGACTCGCACTTGCAAACAGAGCATTTTGATATCAATGTTCCATTAGAGCAATAAAGAGGTCTTGTAGTTGAGCATTTATTATATAGAGTTCCGTCAGTGCAATTTTTAACTTCTGTTTTTGTTGGAATAACACCTCCTCCACCACCAGGCACGAAAACAGCTTCTTTGGCTGCTGTTGTAATTGTTTTATAATTTTCTCCTGCGTTATTATAATGATCAGAAACATTTACAGTTATGTTGAATGCAGTGCTGTATGAATCTGGGGCATAACAGTGTGTAAAGGTAGTTTGACCGCTGACATTAAATACAGAAAAGCTTGTATCACTATAGCTTATATTCAAACATCTGATTGTTAGGTTAACAGGAAATTGATGGTAATTATTGTTAATATCATGTATGGATATACTGACTGGGTTGATTGGAGTTCCTTTGGATGGAGTTGAAGATGGGACTGAAACAGTTACGGTTAAATTATTCATAACATAGAATGTTAAATTTTGAGTTATGTTTGTTATTTGATCTCCAGTGTCATTTATCCTAACCCACCATACTGTATAATTTCCGGTTTCATTTAAAGTTACATTCTCTGTATCAAAAGTAAAACTCCAAGTTTGATTTCCGTTAGATGGGTTACCTGTTAAATTAAGTATTAAACTCTCATTGTTCGGATAAGTTATATTAGCACTGACTGCAAAAATTCCTACATCATCGCTAACATTTGCATAAACAGTTAAATTTGTGTGTAGGTTTGTTCTATTGGTTGATGGATATAACCAATAGCTTGAAATGTTTGGTTCTAAACCAGGTTCCATATTGAAATTAAGATTAGGAGAGGTATAGTTATTATCTTCATAAATATCTGTTGCATATATTGCCCTTATGGTTATATTCTTTCTATTGAATTCTGAAGCATTTGAAAGGTTCAGAGTATAATTCGTCCAGTTTCCTATACATTTTGGAAAAGAGCATATTGTATAATTTACCCAACTTCCTGTTCCGTTATGTTCTACCCATGCATTATATATAGTTTTGTTCCAGCGAGCAGAGACGTTCACCAGAGTATTTCTATCGTAAGTCTGACCGCTTGCAATTTCTGAGCCGTTTGTATAGTCTGTGAGACTCCAGAAATTGTAGGTTAGATGACTGGTGACAGTGAAGTTGACGTCGTCGTTATCATACAAAAAACTATATGTGGTGTTAGCACACTCGGTCGGAATTTGACCCTTTCCACTCATATTCAAACTATATATACATCTTACTACATTTGGACCTAGAGTTGAGTTTACATTAAAAACAGCAGAAACGTTAAAATAACCAAATACTGCTGTACTTGTGTTTGTAAAATTTTGAATGCTAAACCAGTCAGAACCATTATAATACCAAATATATATGTAGTTTACATATGATTCTAATTCTTGATATTTACATGTTACATTAATTCCTGAATTTGGAAAAAAGTTAGTAGCATTTATATAAACTTCTTCTATACCACCTGACGGGCCGTTATATTCGATTCCGTTACATGGATAGAAAGCATCATCATCATATGAAGAATTACAACTTAAACCCCATGTTTGTGAGCAAGTTTTTCCAGTTTCAAAAGGACCCGGATTTGAAAATATGATATTACTGAATAAAATGATAAAAAAAGCTACTACAAATAAAAGCCAGATTTCTTTAGATTTTACATTCATGGTATACATTAAATATATGTGGCTCTTTTATATTATTCATAATATTCGACAATTTATTTTAAATGCTAATTTTTTTAAGGTTTGCTGTATTACTTGTATTTAAGGAGAATTGAATGAAAAAAACAAGTTTAGTATTCATTTCATCGATAATTTTGTTTAGCCTAATTAACATCGGTTCAGCCCAAGCAGGACATGTTCTTGCACGTGTTTTATATAATGATGGCTGTCCAAGAGCATTTGCAGTTGTTAGAATATATAATAACGCACACGACTTTGTTGGTCTTTGTGGAATAAGCAATGAAACTGGTTATTGTGAAAACTCATTTACAGGGTTACTACCAAATAAACTTTATAAAGCAAATGCTACCTGGCTTGGTCCTTTTTTTGAAGATCAGAATTTTGCAACAAATGATTATGGCAATGGAGTTGTTACTATACAAGGTCCTATTTCTCCTACTTATCCCAACGGAACTGAAACTTGTAATGTGCCTGGAGACCCACAAGATTCTGAGTGTGATGGCTTACAATATTGCGTGGGAGATCCAAAATACATAGAATGTGATTCTTGGAATACTGATTGTGATTCAAAGAAATGTTGTTCATGCAACGGAGGAACTTTAGCTAATCCAACACAAAATTATGATTCCTCTCAAAACGTAGATTGTCCATTTTGTCAAAAATGTACTGCTATAGATACTTGTGGTAATCAAGCAGACGGTGAAGACCTAAAGAATGAATGCCCAACAGCAGCATGTGATGGAAACACTTGTGATGGCTCTGGAAATTGTCAAGATACTACTGGTGAAACCGGTTATCAATGTACTAATGATTGTTATGATTGCGTATCAGGAACATGTACATCTATGACTGAAAATAATGATGGTAATTGTAATGATGACTGTAATTCATGTATTTCTGGAACCTGTACAAATAGAGCAGCTTGTGATGGTACTGAATGTTCTTCTAATCAATACTGCAACGCAGCAGGAGGAGTTTGTAAAGGTTTTGAAGAAGATAGTTATGTTTGCAATAATTGTCCTACCTCTACTTATCATTGGACAGGTCATGGTGGAAGCTTGAATTGCTGCGGCAACAATCCTTTTGAAGATAATCCTTTCCAAACACCAGCTGAAATTTCTTGTTCAGATGGGCATGATAATGATTGCGATGGTTGTATTGATGCTATAGATTCAAACTGTGGAGGTAAAGATGATAACTGTAACGGTCTAGACGATGATTGCGATGGATCAGTAGACGAGGATTACGTTCCTACAGTTACACAATGTGGCTTGGGAGCTTGCCAATCTGCTGGTATGTTAATCTGTGTTAATGGAAATACTCAAGATACGTGTACTCCAGGTCAACCAACTGAAAACCCGGAAGTAAGTTGTGATAATTTAGATAATAACTGTGATGGGACAGTGGATGGAATCAGTCAAACATGCGGTTCTGGAAGCTGTACGGGAAATAAAATCTGTACTGCCGGAGTTTGGGGGAGCTGTTCTTCGTCAGGAAATTCATGTAATGATGGATTGTTCTGCAATGTTGGAGAAACATGCAATGGTGCAGGAGTATGTACCGGTGGGACAACGAGAGATTGTTCTTCAAACAATATTCTCGGAATAGCAACTTGTGACAATAATCCAGACAATATTCATTTTACTTGGGACTTTAGAAATCCATTCACAAGTATATGCAATGAAAATTTAGATATTTGTACAACAGGTAATACAGCAATAACTCATACTTGTAATAAAACAACTTGTGGAGCTCAATGTGAAAAGGACAGTGACTGCTCAGTTGGAATATGCAGGGCAGATTGTACTTGCGGGATTTGGGAGTCAATTTACTCAGGAAGTTATCCGGTCATAGACATAGAAGATTATAATAGTAAACTTTATTTTGCATCAAATAAAAATGAAATCTATATTTTTAATGGAAGTAACTGGAATACTATTCTAGCTCCGCTAGACATCTTGTCTTTACAATCTTATGATGGAAAGCTTTATGTTGCAGGTGGTCCAGGCAAGGTTTATACTTATGATGGTTCTGCTTGGAGTTCAGAGCCAGTACTAAGTATAGACGAGCCATACACAACTGAATATCTTAGGATGCTGGGTGTCTATAACAACACATTGTATGCAGGCTCTTATCTAGACAAACCAGTATTGCTTTATTATTGTAACGGTTCTTGTGATAATTCATCCAATTGGCATTTGGATACAGACTTTAATAGTATTATAACTCCGATTTGTGGAGGACCATTCTGTAATATTGATGCTATGGGAGTGTACAATGGAAAGATGTATCTGAATGTTGCTGGAATATTATTTGTTTATAACGGGAGTTGGAGTATTCTAAATCAAAATACAGAAACCTATTCTGTTAGCGGCATGAAAGTTTATAATAATAAACTATACTTAGCAACAAGAGATCAAAATACTAGATGTCCAATGTATGAAGGTTATTCAGGTTTCTGTGGAAGAGTGATAGAATATGACGGGACTAACTGGAACACTGTATTCGACCATACAGGTTCTAACACTAGGGAAGGTTATTGGATGTTCTCTTTAGAAGTCTACAATGGAAGACTTTATGCAGGAACTGCGAATAGGATTTACATGTGGGATGGAATTCCAGGTCATGACTGGCAATTAACTTTCAATTCTGTTTCAGGAGCAGAATATGTTTTAGCCTTAAAGACATGGGACAATAAAATATATGCTGGGTTTGGTAATGGGGTTGTAGCCAAGGATGATATGCTTGAGCCATTGAACATATCTGTTTTGTCTCCTCAAAATACAACTTATTCAACAAACTCTGTTCCTCTAACATTTATTACAAATCGACCTCCATCTTGGATAGGCTATAGCTTAGACAACAAACCAAATGTTACAATAACAGGAAATACAACTTTAACTTTAGCAGAAGGATATCATAATATTATTATTTATGCACAAGACAGTTTAGGAACAACATACTCCAAAGTTTATTTCACAGTTAAAATACCTAAACCAGATTTAATGATTGGGGACATTTGGACTTCAGGCAATATGATTTACTATAAGATAAAGAACCAGGGAAGTAATAATGCTGGTTACAGTTATTCAAAACTCTATATAGACGGTTATTATTATTACAATGATTATGTTTCTTCTCTTATAGCTGGTTCTTACAGTAATGAATATTTTAGCTATGGTTGGACTTGTTCAGGCACTAGTGACACAATAATTGTTTGTGCTGATGGTTATGGTTATGTGACTGAGAGTAATGAAACAAACAATTGTCTAACAAAGACATTCACATGTCCTGTAAGCTGTACTTGCACTCCTTGGATTTGGGATGATAGTGGTTGCTGTAGGATTAGGACATGCACTCCGGCAAGATGCAGTATTGAGAGAAGTTGCAGCAAATACTGCATACTTTAATTAGATTTATAAATTTTAATTCAAAATTTAATTAATTTTTTTTGAATTTCAACATATTTTTAAATAAGATTTATATATCACCTTTAATAATTTCTATTTATGCCTAAGAAAGCAATGGCTAAAGTAAAAACAGTTGAAAAATCTTCTAAGTACATTGAAAGAATCCCTTCAGGTATCCCCGGTTTAGACAAGCTTATGGAAGGCGGTTTTGTTAAAGGCTCAACAGTCCTCGTGTCTGGTGCAGCAGGAACAGGTAAAACAATATTTTCTATTCAGTATATTATGGAAGGTCTGAAGAAAGGGGAAATCTGCATGTTCATCACTTTGGAAGAAACGCCTGAAGATATAATAGGCGATGTAAAAAGATTTGGATGGGACCTGCAAAAGTATAGAGACGAGAAGAAACTTTTCTTAGAGTATCAAGACCCTTTCCAGATGACAGATATAACTTCGCCGTTGTTAGACAAGATTAAGGAATGTAAAGTACAGAGAGTTGTTGTTGATTCTACATCTGTTTTTGAAATGTATTACAAAGAGCCAGCTGAAATTAGAAAACAACTGTTTAAGCTTTTAGCTGGTTTGAAGGCAATTGGCGTAACAAGCATTATAACTTCAGAGCTGCCAGAAAAGTCTGATACTTTGGCAAAATTTGGTGTCGAGGAGTTCATAGTTGACAGTGTGATAAAGCTTGAGTTCTTAGGGCTTGACGGTAAATCGTTTAGCCTGCAAATCAGGAAAATGAGAAGAACAGACCATAAGAAAGACATCTATTTGTATGATATCTCAAAAGACGGCTTGAAGATAAAAGATATAGACTAAACTTTTATATATCACCTTTAACAATTTCTATTTATGCCTAAGAAAGCAAGGCCGATAGAAGCAAAGCCTAAAGGAAAATCTTTTTCTAGAGTTACTACTGGTATACCTGGACTAGACAAGCTTATGGAAGGAGGCTTTGTCAAAGGCTCTACTATTTTGATATCAGGAGGCGCTGGTACTGGTAAAACCATTTTCTGTTCCCAGTTCATTCTCGAAGGCTTGAGAAAAGGAGAAAACTGTATGTTCATAACACTAGAAGAAAAACCAATAGACATAATAGACGACGTTAGAAGATTTGATTGGGACTTTGAAAAATATGTTAAAGACAAGAAACTGATTTTAGAGTATCAAGACCCTTTCCAGATGACAGATATAACTTCGCCGTTGTTAGACAAGATTAAAGAACATAATGTTCAAAGGGTTGCCATTGACTCAACTGCGGTTTTTGGCATGTACTACAAGGATGCTTTTGAGGTTAGAAAACAGTTGTTTAAACTGTTAGGTGGTTTAAAGGAAATAGGAGTAACGAGCGTTCTGACATCTGAAATATCAGAGGACTCGAAAAACCTGACAAGATTCGGTGTAGAGGAATTTATTGTAGACGGGTTGATTGTTTTAAACTATGATATACTTAGGCCTAACCCACTGCAGCTTATAGTTAGGAAAATGAGAAGAACAAAGCACTATAGAAAAAGCGTTGTCATGGATATAACAGATGATGGAATAACTCTAAAATCGCCTGAAACAAAGTGATTTATTTAATTACAATAAAATATTCTTATGTTAAAGTGTGATGTTCTAGTCGTTGGAGCAGGTCCTGCTGGAAGTTCTGCTGCTTTTTTCTTAAAACATTTTGACAAAGAAAATAGGTTTAATGTAACTTTAATTGATAGGCTTAATGATGATCAGTTTAAAAAATATCATAGAATATGTGGTGAAGGTATAGGTAAAGATTGTTTTAAAGAAATAATGCCTATAAAGCCTACAAAAATTGTAGAAAAAATTAATCTAATAAGAGAGCATTGGCCTGAAAATTTAGTAACACAAGATAGATTAAAAGGTTTTATAATTAATCGACCTTCTTTTTTAAAATATATTATAGAAAAATTTAGGGAATTGGGTGGAATTTTTGTTAGAGATTCTGTAATAGATATTAATCAAAATAAAAATTTTATAAAAATAAAAACTAAAAAAATTTCTAGATACGATTTTGTAATTGCTGCAGATGGTGCATACTCTTTAATTAGAAATAAGTTAAAGATAAGACCAGGAAATATACAGTATGCAATGCAATATATAGTAAATAAGGAACCTGAAAATCATAATGTTTTAGAGATATTTTATGACGAACAATATAAAGGAAGTTACAAATGGATATTTCCAAATGGAAATACAACAAAAATTGGTTTTCCTATTGTCAAAAATAAAGTTTTTAAAATAGATAAAAAATTTCTAGAAAAACAAGTTAGAGTTATAGGATGCGGTGGAATATCTCAATATGTAAAAGGAAGAGTCTTATTTGTTGGTGATTCTGCTTGTCAAGCTAACTTGCTAACAAAAGGTGGTATTAGACCAGGAATGATTGCAGGTAAGATGGCAGCAGAATCTATAATTGAAGGTAAACCTTTTAAATATGAAGAAAGATGGAAAAAAACTAAGTACGCATCACAACTTTTCAAGATAGCATATAATAGACTTTCTAAAATGAAAAATGAAGAGCTATACAAATGCATTAAACCTATTTCTTCAAAAAATACTATTTTACAAATAGCCGGCGTTTTAATAAACAGAAATTATACTGATATTTACAGAGCATTTGAATTGGCAAATGAAATTGGCTGGTAATTTAGATATTAAACGTACCTAAATTATAAGATTCATTTAGATGAAGAGGCTTTTTACTTGGTAAATAAGCACTCTCGCCAAGAGTAAAAATTAACAAAAAAACAGAATTTTTATTCTTAAAAATTTCATAAATTTTATAAACATTTGAACCTAAAGCTTCTTGTAAGGCACAGCAGGAAATAGAGAAAGTTAAATTACTTTTATTTACTACTTTTTTTAAGCAGTCTATTAAATCTTTGCCAGAAGCTGTAAGAGGTATCAAGTTATTTCCTTTCATAGAGTATGAAAATACAAAAGAGTTATTTAAAATACCTCCTATTGCCATTGGACACAAAATACCATCTTCATTTTTAAAGCTTAATGGATAAAAAAATGTTCTTCTATGCAATCTTTCATCAAAAAATTTTTCTGGCCAATTTACAGCCTCTAAGAAAGCTTCTGTAGCAGATTTATCATCTATTTTGCAAACAACCTTGCCATCAAAACCCTTCTTTTTAACATGCAGAATTTTTTTACCTACAGGATGAAACCCGTGAATACTTTTAATTTTAAACTTTCCATTCCATTTAACTGCAATTAAAGTTAAACTATTCATTAAAACATCATTATTAAAAAATTCATAACTCTTTTTAAGAGTTATGTTATCCGAAGAAGAACCGCCTAAAATATACGAATCATTATATTTTTTAGATAAGTTTTCTATTATTTCTTCTTCTCTTCCATGTCCTTTTTGCAATTTTTTTGTTGATAATTCTAAAAGTTTTATTGTAGCATCTTCAAGAAAGGGAACTTTAACTACCCATTTATCCACACCTTTTATAGAAGGTAGAGTAGGTCCAGCAGTGAATGAAATTATGAAATCAACATCTTTAGACTTCATTTTTTTATCTATCATTTCTACAGCTTCATCAACAGCTTTTTCTGGATTTCTTTTTGTATTATGTCCAACTCCAATAGAAACTTCCATATTAGGATAATCTACTGTTAGAGCAGTTACACCTCTTGTAAAGCAACCTTCAGGCGTTATAAATCCAGCAATAGTTCCTCCGATTAATGGAGAATCTGGGAAGGCATTTTTTATGCCAGAAAGAATCTTTTTGAATTCACTTTGATAATGGATGGTAGTAAACAAGAGGATGAATTTAGGATTAGGAGTTTTAGCTTTTAACTTTCCGACTAGTTCCTTAGCAACTTTATCTCCTTCCCACTCTCTGCTTATTTCAACAGCAGCTTTAAACTCGGCTTTAGGCATAAAATTATTAGTGCTTCTTAAAATAACTTATTGTTTTTCTTATTGCCTTTCTGTCAGCCTCAATGTCTATAGCACTGATATCCTTGATATAAAGAATTTTTTTTGCTACTTTACATGTCGGTTTGCCAATATATTCAGTGACAAGATAATAATAGACTTTCTGTCTTTCACCATCGCTTGCTATCCACAATCCATTTGTGATTAGCTCTGCTTTTTTCACTTTAATGTCCAACTCTTCTCTCATTTCTCTTACTAAAGCTTCTTCTCTAGTCTCATTAGCCTCTACATGCCCTCCTGGCAAGCAAGTTATTCCAGGATCTCTTGGTTCGTCCTTCTTTCTTTTTTCAACCAAGAACTTGTCGTTCTCAAATATGATTGCACTCACAGCGTCTACTGTTTTCAAAATATCACCTTATTCCTTTCTCAATTCAACAATCTGCCTTCTTGCATTCTCAATCTCAACTTCCAAAAGTCCCTTGTTTGCCAATGAGGAGATAATAACTATCAATGCTATTGTCGGTTCAATCAAAGACAAAATAACTTCCAAGTCTCCTATATCAAAATAAATCTTGTTAACATCATATTTGTAAAAGTTCTCAGCAATTTCAAAGAACTTGTCAGTTGTTTTGGATATCAAGTTCCACAAGTCAACGTCTTTTAATCTCATTTTAACATTAGGCCTAATTGCTTCCAATCCTCTTTCTACATATTCGCATGCCTGAACATCTTCCAACTTCTGCAAATCGTCTAAAACCTTTTTTACCTCTTTTTCGTCCATCCCCAGCGCCTCTTTTCAGAATAAATCTCTACATACGAATAAGCTATGTCAAGCATCAAAGCTGCAAAGAAATAAATCCAAGGTATTAACCCAAGTAAAGCAGTAATTAAAATTCCAACCTTCCAAACAAATCCATAATGCATAAATATGTCTAAGCTTTTCCTTAATTTCCTTGATTCTCTCCAGTCATCGCCATATTGATCAACCAACGCAACTGCGATCAGAAATCCGAACGTGCTCCACTCCATTCCTATAAAGTTTCCGAATATTATCATGACAGGTATCAATGCAACCACTCCTAGATAGAAGCCTATGTTATCTATTTTTCTAAGAATAGCATTTGCAATTAATATCGAGAACAATATCATAGTGTTATTGTTATTAGTTATTACAAGATATCCAGCCAGCACTCCAATTAGGATTCCGATTATATTGGCCTTGTATTTCGAAAAAAGTCTTCTATCATAAGCTTGGTCAATATACTTAAGGCCGCCACCTATAGCCATATAGCTAAGCAGTAAAAACAGTTCATCAATCATACTAATAAAATTCATGAAACCTACTTAAAAAGATATATTTACTTATCAACAAAATAATTAGTTATGGCATTAGAATGCGATGTTCTAGTCGTTGGTGCAGGACCAGCTGGAAGCTCGGCTGCAAGAGCAGCTGCTTTAAACGGTGCTAATGTAATTCTAATTGAAAAAATGAAAAAACCTGGGAAAATAGCTTGTGGTGAAGCTGTTAATTCTTTATTAATTCCTTATTTACCTTTGAAAATACCTAAAAGGCAATTTATATGGAGAACAAGAGGTATGAGTTTTGATTTTGAAGATATTCATATAGAAAAGTATGGTAGTTTTTGGGAAGGTTATAGTATAGATAGAATTAGTTTTGATAATTGGCTTGCTAATGAAGCAGTTAAAGCTGGAGCAAAATTGATGACAGACTCAAAACTTATAAGTCTGGAACATGATGATTATTTCGTTAGTAAAGCTTTCGTTAAAACAAAAAAGCATGAAATAGAAATTGAGCCAAAAATTGTTATAGCTGCTGACGGAGCAGAATCAGATACTTTAAAATTACTAAAATTATATAAACCAAAAAAAGGAGATATTGCTGAAATTTATAGCATAGAAGTTAAAAATGCGAGAATAAAAAATCCTTTTCTCGAGCAGATATATATGGAAGAATTTATAGATGGGGGTTACGGTTATATTTTCTCAAAAACCAGAGATAGAATGAATTTGGGCGTTGGCTCTGTATTTAAACAAAATTTAGAAAAATCTTTTGAAGAGTTCTGTAAAATACCTAGAGTTAAACAACAGTTAAAGGGCTGTAGGATTGTAAAAGAAAAAATAGGGAAAGCACCTATTATACCCTTTACTAAAAACATAGCCTTTGGAAATGTTTTATTAACTGGTGATGCTGCATGCCAAAATTTCAAACCTTATGCAGAAGGTATTTTACCTGGAATTATATGCGGTGATTTATGCGGAAAAACAGCAGCTCTAAATCTAAAGAGAAAGACTGAGTTAAATTCTTATCCAGAGAGAATTGAAAGAAAGATAGGTTTTATGTTTAGAGAATCTGATGAAATTACAAAGATAATTTATGATTTGTTTTCGATGAATGATAAAAAGAAATACTTGTTAGTTTTAGCTTTAGCTGCTAATTTATTTTCCTACGATTCTATAAGGCAAATGAAAAGACAAAGTTATGATAAAATAAAAGAAATGATAGAAACTGAAAGTAAAAAAGTGATTCTGCCAAAGATTCAAGAAAATCTGGAATGCCTATATGTTCTTCTTAGAAGCAAGATTTTATAAACTGTGCAAATTAAACTTAATTTATGAAAAAAGAAGCACGTCTTTACAAGAAAATCAATGAAAATCTAAGATGTGAGGTCTGTCCACGTTACTGCGTAATACCTAAAGGTAGCAAGGGCTTCTGCAAGACTAGAATACACGAGAATGGTAAATTATACACGTTAATCTATGCAGAGGTCAGCTCATTGAATATAGATCCAATAGAGAAAAAGCCATTGTTTCATTTCTTGCCAGGAACCAAGAGTTTTTCTATCGGAACTATAAGTTGTAATCTCCAGTGCAAGTACTGCATAACTCCAGATAGTGTTATATCCATAGACGGTAGCTTAATTCAGATAAGCGATTTTTTTGATAACGCATGTGATAAAGAAGAGATTGGAGAATGCCATTTAAGAAGTCCAGCGGGAAGGGTAGTAACCCTTTCTGGAAGCGAAGCAAAGGCAATTCATGTTTCAAAGAGGGAATATAAAGGAGAGATGTTTAAAATAAAACCTTATTATACACCAGGACTTAGCTGCACTCCTGAACATGAAATTTTCGTTTTTTCAGAGGGAAAAATTGTTAAAAAAAGAGCAGATAAAATAAACCTTAAAGACTATCTGATTGTTCCTAAAGAAATAGGTTATAAAATAATCTTTGATATTGACGTTAAAAAAATTCTTGAAGAAAAAGACTTGTGGAAATCTAGGTGGATAAGGAAAATCAACCTCCAGAAATCCAAAGAAATTTTGGCTATGAAAAACGAAGGTTTTACTTCAAGACAAATAGGTCTAAAGTTCAATCTCCATCCAACCTATGTAAGGAAATTTTTATCAATCGTAAAAAAAGAGGGAGTTGAAGCTCTGTTCGAAAAAAAGAAAAAGATTTTTTTAGAAAATAATGGCAAAATAAGAATCGAAAGAGAAAAAAGCGATGGTATTCCACGATATGTAAAGGTTGATGAAGATTTAGGCAAGCTGTTCGGTTACTATTGTGCTGAAGGATCCGTTGTGCACTGCTCAAATAGGCCTGCTTCTTTTTGTTTGAAATTTTCATTTGGCAAGTCCGAAATGAACCTTGTAGATGAGGTAGCTGGTTTAATAGAAAGTGCTTTTGGGATTAAGGCAAGCATACACGAAAGAACGACCACCTTAGACGTTTGCGTAGGAAGCTCGTCAATAGCCTTATTTTTTGATATTTCGGCTGGCAACGGAGCTAAAAATAAGATAGTTCCAGCATTTATAACAAATTCTGAAAAAAAAGTAATAAGAGCCTTCCTCAAAGCATACATAAAAGGCGACGGATGGATAAGCAAAGAGATTATAAGTACAAACACTGTTTCTAAAACACTTGCATTAGATATTTTTTGGCTTTTTTTGAAAATCGGCTGTCTTCCGCAATTTTATGAATGGAGACCTCCAGAAAAGAAAATGATAGGAAAAAGAATAGTTAATCAATCGACACTTTATTACGTCAAAACAAGGTTGCTGAGGTTCGGAGAGAATCTACTTGATTTAGAAAAGGGCTCATTAAAGAAATCTGCTGTAAAGTTTAAGGAAAATAAAAATTACTATTTTATTCCTGTCTTTAGCATAAAAAAAGAAAATTACAACGGACCAGTTTTTAACCTTGAAATTAATCCATCTCATTCTTATCTTGCAAACTTCGTTGCAATAAGCAATTGTCAGAACTGGGACATATCACATAGAGATACTGGTGAAATAGCAACACAGGAAATAACACCAGAGAATGCAGTGAAAATGGCAAAAGAGTATGGTTGCAAATCAATAAGCTACACTTATAATGAGCCGGCAATATGGTTTGAGTTTGTTTATGATACTGCCAAACTAGCTCATGAGCAAGGCCTGAAGAATGTCTTAAAAACAAATGGCTACATTTCTAAGGAAGCTTTGAAAGAATTGCTACCATTTATAGACGCTGTTAGTATAGACCTGAAAAGCGTAAGAAAAGATTTCTATCAAAAGCTATGCAACAGCAATTTGTCCTATGAACCTGCTATTGAGACAGCAAAAGAACTGATAAAGAACAAGAAGCATGTGGAAATAGTAAATTTGGTCATACCAGGTTGGAACAATACTGACGAAGATTTCAAAAAATTGTCAAAACTAGTTCTAAAGGAACTAGGACAAGTCCCAGTGCATTTTACTGCTTTCCATCCTAGCCATAAGCTAACAGACGTTCCTTCCACTTCTGTAAAGACATTGGAAAAAGCAAGGGAAATAGCATTGAAAGAAGGACTTAAGTTCGTATACGTAGGCAATGTTCCAGGTCATGAATATGAGAACACTTACTGCCCGAAATGTGGCAATCTCTTAATTAAGAGGAATGGCTTTGATGTCATGAAAATAAATCTAAAGGATGGCAAATGCCCGAAATGCAATACGAAAGTTCCTATAATGCTTTGAATTTCTTTCCCCTACACCACAGTTCTTTAAAATAAATTTTGAAAATGCTTACAAGAGAAGGATTATTGCTCCAAATGACATCCGAGTCCGTCGAGTTGTTGTCGATTCTTATGCAAACTTCTTTATCGTCTACAGTACCTACAGTTGTTTGCAAGTTAGATGGCATGATTCTTATTTCAGCACCATGTTTCAAATACCAAGAGGCTCTAGCTTTTTTAGCTTCATCCAAAGTAGACACTCCAAGCATCTTTATTTTCACTCCCCTCTTCAGAGCTTTTATATAAGCCTCGTCTAGCGGGGGATGACGAGAAAAATCAGAGGTAGTTGCAAAACCGAATTTCTTAGCTCTAGATATCATTTCAGCAGCTTTCTCTAAGCAGGCTATCTTTCCTTTAGAAGACCATGAGCCAAATCCGTTTTCTTTAGGCGGCTTTAATTCCTTTACCAGAGCATTTGTCTTTTCTCTTAAATTTTCAATATTCATACTTTTTTGATTAAGGATCTTTTTAAGAGCAAATAAAGGATTTACTGCTTTGTATTTTAAAGGTTTTCCGTTCCAATACTCTGCCATGCATTTAGAAACTAGAGACCTTAAAACTTCATAGATTTTTGATTGAGGGATTTTGCTTAATTCTGAGACAGAAGAAGCAGATAATGGGCCATGAGTACTCAAGGCCAAATATGATTTGGCTTCATACTCACATATTTCTTATAGGTTTGGTTTAAACGCGTATTGATGGTTTGAAAGGATAAAGGAATATTATGTTTGAAGAGTTTGAGAACTATCTTAAGATAAAGAAACTGAGCAAAGTTACTATTTCTAATTACACCCTACATCTTAGAACAACTGAAAAGTTTCTAGGAAAGAAATTAGATAAGACCACTACAAAAGAGGATATACAGAAATATCTTAATTCTGTTTCTGATAGGTCAGCCAATACAATTATAGCAAAGCTATTATCCTTGAAGGTTTATTTCAAGTGGCTCTATGGTATGAAGAAAGGTTATCCTGATATTGTAGATTTTCCTTCTCCTAAGAAGTCTAGTAATGGTTTAATATCTAGTGATCTGCTAACTGAAGAAGAGATACTGAGATTAATTAATTCTTGTGATAACCTGAGAGATAAGGCTTTAATCAGTTTGCTCTATGATTCAGCATGTAGAATAAGCGAAATAACTAACCTAAATATAGAAGATGTGGTCATAGAATCAGAGAGGACAGGATTCATAACTGTTAATGGTAAGACAGGAAAGAGGCAAGTTCCTTTAAGCTTTTCTATTCCTGTTTTAAAGGAATGGATCAACAAACATCCTTTGAAAGATACACCTAACTCTCCTTTGTTCATAGCTCTAAATAATCGCTTTGGGCATAGAATGGTAGAAGAAAATATAAGACTAGCTTTGATGAAGTATGCTAGGAGAGTAGATATAAAGAAAAGAATCTTCTGTCATCTGTTTCGTCATAGTCGTTTAACAGATTTAGATAAGAAAGGACTATCACATACAGCCATGAAATACTATGCTGGATGGTCTAAGAATTCTAATATGCCTTCTGTCTATTCTCACTTCTCAGCTCAAGATACTAAAGAGTTAGTCTATCAGGCTGATGGAATAACACCGATAAAGATTAAGAAAACTATCCTAGAGCCTGTTAATTGTGTTAAATGTTCTACTCCTAATGATAAGACTAACAAATATTGTTATCTTTGTGGTATGGCTTTAGATGAAGATAGTAAGAAAGAATTTGAGATAGAAGAGCTGTTAAAGTTATTGATTAAGACAGATCCTTCTTTATCTAAGACTATTTCTGATAAGATAAAACAATTAAAAATTAACTAAACAGATTATATAGAAGAATATTACATAATACATTTAATAATTAAGAGAAAGAATATATCACTCACACACAATCACTCACTTTAGATTGAATTCTATAGGCTCTGTCTCTAGCGATATTGAATCGTGCCTGAATCCTTACAGCGTTCTTCCAATCTATACCTTCTTTGTTTCCTATCTCTATGATATCATCATCAGTTATTCTCTTTCTATCTTCAGATGATTCAGCTTTAAGTATATCTTTCTCTACTCCTTTTGCTAACTTACTAGCAAACTCCTTTCTCTTCTCTTCGTAAGCATCAGCAAATTTAGATTTCTTATACTCCATCCTTTCTATTCTCTTTATCCTACCTTTAGAAACAACATGAGGAAAAGGATAGATAACTTTTCCTGAGATTGGATTGGTTTGTATCCACTTGAATTTGAAGATGTTAGATTGTCTTTCCCTGTTAATAGATACAGGCTCAATAACAGCATGGCATAATCTACCAACTCCAACATCTACAAACTTTAAAGAAGGAGCTGTAAAGAATAAGGCTATGTTCTTTGTTCTGAAAGTAGTTAGAACATGATTGATCAGTTTGTTCTGAAGTTCCATGAAGTTCCTAGAATACATATCAACACTCATCTCATCCCAAAGTATAGAATCTCCTTTCTTCAATCTATCAGAATTAATCAAAGATAAGAAAGATTTTGCATCAAAGACAACATAATCTAGATTAAAGGTAGGAGAGATTAACTCACACCATCTCAAACCTAGATAGGATTTTCCTTTCCCAACGCCTCCAACTATCGCACAGATAAAGTTCTGATTCTTGTTTAGAATCTTGTCTTGTATATCCCTGATAATAACATTCATAAAGAAAACCTTCTTGTTTTCTGTATGCAAAAAATACTTTGTATTTTTTTCATAAAAGACCATCCTCTCCTAGATTTCCTAGTTCCTCTAACAATAAGCCTTTCTTTCCCATGAACTCCATCAGGATTCTAAATTTCTTCAAGGCAAAACCTCTTCTAGTATAGAAAGAACCATAGACAATATTTCCAGCTGAACTACGGTCTATTTTATCTTGCATATCTGTAAAGATATTTTCTAAAATCTCTAACCTCTTTTTTATTTCTTCATCCAAATAGAAGGCTAACATATTTTCAAGAATAGAAACAGCACTTTCAAGATAATAAGCCTGAAGTCCTCTCAGCTCATCAGTATATTCTTTGAAACCTGCATCACTAGAAGAAATGTTAAGAACACTAGCTGAGAGCTGTCCTATGCGATTTATCTGATAGATCAGAGCTAGTTTGAAATCAAATTCTTTTCTTGAAAGCATCACTTCTTTTTCTTCTGTATCTGTTAAAGATTTTAATTCATTCACTTAGATCTACCTAAGGCTTCTTGTTGTATCAAATCTGTAAGAGTGTAATGAGCATCTTCTACTGATTCCTTCATAGTCTTATCGTTTTTCCATTCTATCGCTAGTAATTGAAGACCTGATTCAATCGCTATCAACTCAGCTTTGTTTATTTTTAGATTGATGTTTTTTTCATCATCAACTGTATATGGATCAGAACAAATAATTATTTTTGGCATATTTTATCACTCCTTACCATTTTATAGGCTCTAATTTTTGAAAACCTAAAATAACAGGAGATGTAGATTTTATTTCAATTTTAACATCATCACCAGCTTTCAGGTTCAAAGACTCGCAAATGCTCTTAGGAATAGTTATTGCTAAAGTTCCGAAGGAATTGAGTTTGATTAATTTAGGCATATTTATAACACCATTTCATAAATTCTTTTCATAAACTATTAACACGCGTTAAAGTAATTGTTAGAATTGAATTCTTTGATTATGTTTTAATCGTTTGGTCTATATCCTGAAGGCATAAAATCATGTCGCATTTAGGACATCTGCCATTAGTTAGTTTAGAATCCCACAAAGCCTTACATCTTCTACACCATAAAGCATTTCTAGGCTTTGCTCTATACTTGCTCATCCACTCTTCAAATTTCATATTAACCAAATCCTTTCTTAGATTCTGTATTTTCATATTCTTCAGAGTAGTAATGTCTTAAAAACTTTTTGTTATGTTCTATGGAAAAGTTAGTCAGCTCTTTAGTCTTAGTTTCATCATGATCTAGTTTCTTAAAATATCGTAGTAGTTCTCCTAGCAAAGATTCAACTCTTTTTAATTTTACTAATAATCTATCCATGCTAAGACCTCTCTATGTCTAGAATCATTCTCTTCAAACCTCGCCTGAAAGCTTTGAGTTCTTTCTCAATACCAATCAAATCAATATTTTTAGCCATTTTAGGCACCATTTGTGGATTTGATGAGAACGAAATTGATGAGAATGATGATTTTAATGAGAATTATTCTCATCATTATCATTATTCTCTTTATTCTCATCATTATCATTACTATCATTATTTGGCATTTTTCCTTGAATTTCAAGCCATGTAGGTATATTCAAAGGACTTAATTTAATTGAATTTGATAAAGACCAAGTTGTGCAAGTCTTTCTATTATCCTCAGATTCTCTAGTAGATTTTTCTAAAAAACCATACTTTGACAATTTATTCAATAATCTAAACAATTGAGCTACTGATAGAAAATTAACCTTAGCTTCTAACTCTTTAGCACTTATAGGTTCATTTAGGCTTTCGAATACATCCAATAATTTCCTATCATTATGAGTTAATGGAATCATAAGAGGATTAGAAGTCAATTTGAGCAAAACATCTCTAGCTATGTCGTAATCTTTACCTTCAGCTAGGTAAAAATCATAACCATCTTGTTTTCTCTGGCATTGATATAAAGCACAAGATGATTTTATGTAATCCAAGAACCTCTGAAAGTGAGTTCTCATTATAATTGAATCTTTTGGTAAAAAATCTGTTAAAAATTTAGCATAAGGTATTTTTACCTTTACTCTTTTTAGATTAGCCAAAGCACTTATCAATTTTTTACTATATTCAAGTTCTATGCCTTCAGATTCATAATTAGCTTGTCTTTCCATTATTGATTTTGTTTGATCAACACTTTCATCTAGATTCACAATAGTAAATCTTCTTGTAACTTCAGAGCTAGGAGAAGCATTAGCTGAAGTTAAAACCATTACAGGCTTTCCTTTTATTTCTATATCTATTGGTATCTGATTTATCAAAACAGTAGCACTAGATCCACTTGAACACATAGTCTTGAAAACTTCAGCGTTCATTACATTATCAGAAATATCTTCAAGATAGCATATTTTACCATTCCAAGACCATTCTGGCTCGAATTTAGGATTATGCCAATAAGTAAAAACATTAGGAGTTATTCTTGTTCTTTTTAACCAATTTTCTCTAGGTAAAACCTGAATAGTGTTATACGCTACATAGTCTTTACCAGCTCCACTTTCAGAATTAATTAATAAATTATAAGAAGCAATTTGATGATTCTCAACTAATGAACCAAAGCAAGAAAGTAGTATAGTCTTTATAGTTTCTGTTTCACCAACAACTTTTTTACTTATTTCTTTAATAATAAGATTTAATAAATTAGGATTCTCTAATATCTCTTCAAAACTAGAGGAATCTAACCAATCGTTAATATATTGAAGAGTTTTTATATCTGCTTCGCTCTTAACATTTTTCTCTAATATTTCTACTTTTTCCTGTAAAATTGTTTCTTTTAAATCATTTTGCATAGTTATTCATCCTTACAAATTTTCTGCATTTAGGCCTGTTCTTATCGCATCTCATCATCCAAAACTTCTTACAGCTTGAGCAATCAGGATTAAACTTTTGTATCATGCTTTACACCTCAGAACTATAACAGAAAAACTTCCCATACCTTGAGCTCTTTGAACAGAAACCAAACCTTTCTTTTCTAGCATAACTAGAACTTTTCTTGTAGTTTGCTTGTCAAACCTGAAAAGGATACTCAGATATTGATTTATCTCTTTCCCTGAAACTATAGGATCTAAACCATTAGAACAATAATGCTTTGATAATCTCTCATGAAGATAGCTAAGAAAATCAAACGCGTTTTCTTCTTTATTATTTTGTAATAACATATTGGTCATTCCTTTGAGAGCATGACACTCTCATTTTCCTTCTTTTAACCTCGCTAAAATTTCATGAGGTTCTTCTGTGATTCCAAGCTCATTCCATACAGAGAGCCAAGAAATTTTAGGATTGTTTTGCATCATAAAATTCACTCTTTTCATAAGCTATTTTCAATTGTGTTGAAAATGGAATCCCTTTAGTTTGTTTAACTAAATGTAATTTTTCAATTACTTCTTTCGGTAGTAGAATTGTCATCTTCATAACATCTCACACATACTCATACAGAGTAATATGTTTAGATTAGTATTTAAAGCTTACAATAACATATAATATTATATGCAAGATACTACAAACTCACAATTAGTAGAAGAATTAAGAAAAATAGATGTATTTAATAAACAAGAATTTAAGAAAGAAACATCTTTAGAATCACTAGCCTCTTTCTTCAGGTCTTTAGATGAAAAAGAGCAAAATTTATTAAGAACTATGCTAGATATATCTTCTGCTTCTAGCATAAGAAAAATAAGAAGAAAATTAGTTTATGAAACAGTAGATAGTGAAACATTAAAAGAGGAAAAATTAGATATGAAGCAGATTTTTGAAATGTCTGAATCTGACTTTGAAGAGTTTGTTTCTAGATTAAATAAAAAATATCCATCTAGAGTTTTACCTTCTTATTATAAGATAAAGGATCTCTTAGAAAATTTTAAGAAAATAGGTTTAGTGTTGAGTAGAGATGTAAAGGAAAGAAAAGCTGAAACATTATGGTATATTGAGCCTAAATTCCTTAAAATTTATTTAACAATAATTAATGATTTAGAAAGGAAAAACAAAGATAATACTATAACAGATACCGAACTTTCCCTCTATCATATGCTTACAGGTAGTATTTTAAGATTGATTTTCAAAATAAAAAAATAAGTCTTAATCTATTTTCTAATAGATGTTTAGAAAAAATAGACTAAAACAGCTTCTTTTCTCTTAGAATCATATGATTAAACGAAAGGTTTAAGTATTATTACTCACTTAAACCAAATTCTCTCAGGTCTTTAACTAAGTTTTCTCTGAACATACAAAACAGTGGAGATTATCTACAAGGTAAGATATAAACCTAACCACGTCAAAGAAAGAAGTTAGACAAATGCTTTTAACTCATAATAGTGAATTAAATTTCTTTTTAGAGGTAAAAAAATATAAAAGAAAATTATAAGAAAATAAATTATTTCTTAGCTTTCTTTACCCATCTAGTTCTTGCAGGCTCTCTTCTTAGTTTGAGCATGTTCTTCTCGCATTTTGAGGAATCAAAGTACAAAAGTTTGCCATCGTTCTTTACGAATATTACTCCAGTTCCCTTCTCTATTTCTTTTTCACAAAAACTGCACTTCATCATCTCACTTCCATTGTTCCAGCAGATTCCATTTCAGTTTCTCTGAGCATAAGTATGTCTCCAATTCTTACAGGTCCGATGACGTTTCTTATTAAGACTTTTCCTTTATCCCTTCCGTCTATAAGCTTGCATCTAACTTGGGTTATTCCTTTAATCCCTGTCCTCCCCAATAGTTGGACTACTTCTGCTGGTGTTGCATCCTGCGGCATTTAATCACTTTTTAGATAGTTCTTCTATGTCTCTTTTAGAATCTCCTTCTTGGATTATCGCTATTGCTGCTGTTGGGACATCGATTCCTGCTGCTCTCCCTAATTCTTGCTTACTCTTAACAGTAGCATATGGTATTTTCTTCTCATTGCACAAAGGAGATAAGTGCATTATGACTTCTTTTGGTTGTACATCTTCTGCAGCGACAACAAGTTTTGCCACTCCTCTCTCTATGGCCTTCGTTGCTTCATTGGTTCCTATCTTTACTTTTCCGGTATTTCTAGCGATTTCAACAATATGTAGAATCCTATTATCATCCATATCATCACCTCATTTCATTAGTTCACTTGTTTTAAATTCTTCTATAAACTATTTAAACTTTAGTAGCCGGGACAACTGCAACGTTTTTTTATGCAGTCGCCTTCACACTCATACTTCTTAAGAAGAGTTGCTAGTGTGTCATTAGTTCCTTCCTTCACACCGTCACCGTTCGCGTCATAAGGTACTGTTATTTTGGATGGGTCAACTTTGCAACCAGTGTTTGGGTCCATTTTCATGCAAGCTTTATTTATTATGCTCTCTACAGAAATAGGCGAGGATGAAAAAATGCTGCTGGATAAGAAGTTCCATGAGATTATCATGATTATTATGGCGCCGATAATGGCGAATAAAAGTGAAACTTTGACTGTTCTTTTTCTTAAAATGGCTTTGGCTATTGGTAGAAGAGCCGTGTCCTTATTTTCATTTAGTTCAAAGGCGCTCTTTTGCCTTATCTCAAGGCCTTTTATAAATAGATAAAAAATAGGCAATGCTATAGTTAGAAAACCAGTGGCGACAAACCTTACATCGCCTAAAATCACACCTGCTGCAAATATCATAAAACCTAAATAGATTATAAAAATAATGATGAATTTTTTCATATAATATCTTTGCTCAAGTCCACTATTAAAACTATTTTTTCTCTTTCTCTTCTATAATATCCTTTTTCATTTCTGTGTTCATCCATTTCCATTTCTTAATTTCCTCTGATATTTTAGTCATATTAATTATATGCAGAGGCCAAGATTTAAGAGTTATTCTAGCGCTAGAATAAACTAGACCAAGATGTTTTCAATTGGATGTTGGATGTCGTATTTTATGTTTTTTCGGACTATCATTGTTTCTGTTCTGTTTATTATTTCTAACTTATGAATCTCTCCTACTATGTTTGACAGCTCGTTAATGTCTTTTGCTAAAACCTCTATCAGGAAATCAAACCTTCCAAAAAGTTTGTGAATTTGAGTTATCTGTGGGAATTTTACTAGGATTTCAGATGCCTTTTCTCTGGATCTTTCTGAAGGATAAGCTGATATCAATATGTAGGCCTTAATGTTCAAGCCTAGCTTCTGTTGGTCCAATGACACTGTAAAGTTTTTTATTATACCCTTTCTTCTCAAAGATTTTATCCTGCTAAAAATGCTTTGCCTTGTCATCTTGCACGATCTAGCCAAGTCTGCAAAAGATTTTCTTCCGTCTTTTATGAGTTCAACCAATATCTTTTTATCCTTTTTGTCTATCATACAAATGTTAGTTTATTTCTCACATTTATTAGCATTTCGGTATTTTATTACATGAATTTTTTATATATGTCATAAAAATCATAAAAAATCTATATCTCTTGTCACAACAAAATAGTAAATATGTTAGAAAAGTGTCCAGAATGTAAAGGCGCATTAGCCTGTAATAAATTTGAAAAAGTTTGCAAAAGATGCGGTTTGATCATTGAAGAACCGATATGCGTAGGAGGAGTTATAGTCTTTGAATGACAGTGTGGTAAGCTATATTTAATAAAATAAAAAAACTTTCCTTATTCTAATTTCTAGCGATTTATGGTAAAGTCTTTTTAATATCTAATCTAAATTCTTTCCCATATTCTTTAAAGCCTAATTTTCTATAGAACTCATGAACCTTTGTCCTCTCATCTCTGCTTGTAGCTATTAACTTATAGCAGCCTCTTTGTCGTGCTTCAGTAATTAAAGCTTTCATTATCTCTGATCCATATCCCTTTCCTCTGAGGGATTCAGCTATGAAAACATCTTCTACAAATCCAAAGGGTTCTTTATGAAGATCATTCGACATTACATAGAGACGTGCCCTAGCGACCTCTTTACCATTTTGTTCAACAGAGAATCTTACACCTTCGGCGGTTATTCCTTTTTTCCTTATTTCCATAGTCTTTTAATTAAAACAAAGAGATTTAAACTCTTCAATAAATAGAACTTTTTCTAGGAATGAGCATGACAATTATTATAAAAATTGAGACTATTATAATCACAACAGCTGTTTCTAGACTGACTGCAGAAGGGGCTATGAAGTAGCCACTATGATAAGGTTCTATGTTTATAAGTGTTAAGACTATCACTACTATGAAAATCGCTGCAATCAGGTTCTTTAGGTCCATAAAATATATTGGAAATGAAACTTTAAGTTCTTTTTCAAAACTCTTCAATCTTAAATTATTTACTATTCTATTGAAAAATATGGTATGCCGTCTTAGCCATCCATTAGAAACTTTATTAAAAGCAGATGAAAGAGGATATATAATTGCAGCTGCATATAGAGAAAAAAAGAAAACTAGAAAAGAAATAAGACAAGAAACTGTCAGATTGTTTAAGCCAAACACGGAAAGAGAAATCAAAGAAAAATATGGAGTAACACTTAAGGAATATGTAGACAGGCTAGTAGAGATAGAAAATCAAACTTTTGGCAGTTTAGAAGAGGCTTTTGTTCCTTCAAGAATGGGATACGAGTTTGTTCCAGAAAATAAACTAAAAAAAGCTAAAAAACAGCTTGACTTATTTATGAAAGCTTTCTCAAAATCTGAAGGAAATTATAGAATCATTAGTGAAGAAATAGAAGGTAGCACAACAGAAACGAGAAGAAGGTTGTTTTCTCAATGTGGCCTAACTCTAGTTGAGCATTCTGGACTTTCTAGAAAAGAATGGATGGAAATTTTAAATAATTTTACAGAATTTGCAAAAAATCAACCTTATGTTTCTAGTCTGTACCTTACTGGTTCTCTTGCAAGAGGTGTTGATTTTAGTAAGGATGCGGATGTGGTTGTCATAAGAAACGCATGTCCAGATGAAAAATGTGAGCTATTTGAGTTATCGCATAAGCATGACCCAAGGTTCGGAAGAGTGATGCCGATTGTAGGTGAGGGATTCATAGTACATTCTACGGATGTTTATTGTTTTAGTGAAAACGAGCTTAAGATATTAGAAGATGGAAAATATAGGATTGTTCAAAACAAACAGCTTTTATTTCAAAGATAGTCATTTGTGTGCAAAATAGAACAAGTTCTTTTTGTCGCATCTCGCAAAGCCTATTCTCTCGAATTGGACTATTTGGTCAGGTTTAACTTTTGCAATTTCAGGTTCAGCCAAACCATCTATTTCTTTACCGTCTGGCATTATGACTTTTATTTTAATGTTTTTTGAAGATACCCAATGAATCTTAGGAATGTCCTTCAGAACTTTTCCAGTCACCTTCGCTTTTCTATCTAGGATAACGTTGCAGAAATGCATTAGGCGAACTTCCTTGCTCCTATAGTTTGTAAAGTCTATCTTGTCTACATAGATCTTTTTGATGACAGGAATCTTCCTGAATTTTTTCTTTCCAGGAAAGAGAGGAGCCTTGACATATCTAAATGGCAATTTATCCAGATTAATTTCTATAGGCTCTCCTACAAAGAAATATCTGTTTGATATAGGATCAATTATTTTCCTGTTTTCAGTGTAAAGTTTTTCCCACTGGAAATGGACTGTCTGAGGATTCACTCCCATTTCTATTATCATGTTCTTGATGGCTTGAGGTTTTATTCCTCTCCTGATTAAGGCTCTTATCAGCATATATTGTCCAAGTCTTGGATCATCCCATCCAGTAAACCTTCCTTGCTGTATAGCATCTCTTATAAATCTCTTATGAATTTTTTCGCCTTCTGTGTACAAGAAACCAAAATTTATGGTTATGGGAAAATTGGTCCATCCCATTGCATCGTATATTTTCTTTTGGATTTCTGTGTTAGTTGTATGCTCAGTTCCTCTGAGTATATGAGTTATGTCTTCGTCATGATCCTCAATAGCGCAGTTAAAATTGTATGCTGGATAGATTTTATGGCGTTTGCCTGTTGTCGGATTTATACCGTCTCTTATTCTTAGCAAGACAGGATCTCGTAGTGCTGGATTAGGATCATTAATATTGGTCTTCAGTCTTAATACTGCCTCACCTTCTTTGAATTTCTTGAACATCATTTTGAAAAGTTTGAGGTTCTCTTCTACAGAATGGTCTCTGTGTTCACAAACTTCTTTTGAGGCTGCCATCTTATTCTTAACTCCAGTTACAGCTTTGCAAGTACAAACATAAGCCTTTCCTTCTTTTATAATATGCTCAGCATATTTGTATTGCTTCGAAAATCGTGAGGAACATAAATAGAACAGGTCAGGCTTTATTCCCATAGCTTCCAAGTCTTTTTTAATGAGTTCAACATTTTCTTTCCTGACTTTTTCTGGATCAGGATCAGTGTCTTCTATTCTAACAACGAACTTTCCTTTGTACATTTTGGCATACTCGTAAGAAACTATTGCAGCCTTCATATTTCCAAGATGCATTGCTCCTGAAGGAAATGGTGGAAGCCTTGTAACAACCTTTCCCATTTCAGCGTTTGGCAAAGGAGGTAGACCTTCTCTTTCTATCTTTTCTATCTTTTCTATTTTTCCAAACTTTTCCAATTCTTTTTTCTGTTTTTCCAAAGGCCATGAGTTGATTTCCTTTACTATTTTTGCAGTTTCTCTTCCAACAGTAGCCATATCGTTCTTTAGTTCTGGTTTTTCTGCAATAACCTTCCCCAAGACAGCTTGAGTGTTAGCCTTTCCATCGTATTCTACGGCATTAAGCAAAGCATGCTTCTTGATTATGTCCTGCATAGCCTATTATTTGAAGGAACTATTATTAATTTTTACTACATCGAGTGGTTAAAAAACTTGATTTATCAGTCTTCTAAATTTCCATGTATGCAAAGATTCATAACAAGAAATCCTTGGGAAAGCGATAAAAGAGTGGAAGCTAATTGGTGGTTAAAAGAGGAAGGTTGCGATTATTGTATATACAAATCTTCCAAGACTTGTGACTATTGTTCCTATAACAAAAAGAGAAGACTTCCTTATTTTTTCAATATATAGCTATTCCAGCGTATCCAACAATAGCATCAGTATTCTTTGAAACTTCAAAGCTCGTTGAATAGTCTATTAGCTCTCCCTTCGTTGCTCCTAAGATTTTAGCAGCAAAAAGCATTGCAGCTATTCCGCCATAACCGCATATTGTAAGTCTTTTCTCGTCACAAACTTCTATAACTTCAGATGGCTTAAGACTTGTTATTAATTTAATAACTTCCGAGTCCATCTCATTTATTTTCTTTATGATTTCATTAGCCGATCCATCGAAAGGCTCGTAGCCGTACATAGAACCGTAATGAGTAAAGTCGCTGCTAGCAACAATCAAAATTTTTCTTCGTAGTCCTTTTGTTACTTCTGCAATTTTCTCTCCTATTTCTCTACAGGTTTTAACATCAAAGTATATCGGATTTATGGTTATTGGAACAATCTTAAACTCTTTAAAACGATATTGAAGCCATGGTAGTTGGACCTCGATTGAGTGCTCACGCCAGTGCGATTTAGGATCTTCAATTATGACAGAATCTTTTGTCAAGTACTTGACAAACTCTTCATCTATTTCTATGTCTCCAAGAGGTGTTCTCCACCTTTCCATTGATGTGGCAACACCAACTCCCAAACCGCTATGATTAGGTCCTAAAATTATTGCAGTATCAAAGCCAGTTGAAACGTCATTATAAACAGAGGCAGATGTTTTGCCACAGAACTCATATCCCGCATGCGGGACAACTATACCTATGCATTTTCTTCTCTTAGGTTCTAAATTCTCTAAGAAATTTTTAAGTATTTGTCTTAATTCTTCAGGGTCTTCTGGATAAAAACTTCCTGCCACCACCGGGTCTCTTACCTGCATACTTATAATTTGATGGGCCTCTTATAAATTCTTTTTTACCGTCTCTTTCAGGTTTTTCCATTTCTTCAGATTCAAATTCTTCTGCTTTCATTTTAAAGTCCTCATCCTGTTTTATTGTTCCGCGGTTCTTCAATATCTCCCTTGCTAATAGCCAATAGACTGTTGCAAGAGCTTTTCTTCCTTTGTTGTTGACTGGTATTATTACGTCTATTGATTGAGTCTCATTTGAGGTGTCGCATAAAGCAACAATAGGGATTCTCATTTTAGTTGACTCTTCGGTTGCCTGTAGATCAATTAAAGGGTCGGTTATCACAACAACTTCCGGTTCATAGTATCCAGGAAAAGAGGGGTTTGTTATTATACCAGGCATGAATCTTCCTGTTACAGACTTTGCATTTACAGCTTCTGCAAACTTTATTGAAGGCTTCCAGCCGACTGCCTTTCTTGAAACAACCATTATCCTTTGGAATTTTGCTAAGAATTTTCCTGCTAGCTTTACACGATCCTCTATTGTTTGCAAGTTCAGGACAGCTAGGCCGTCATCTCTTATTTTATAGATAAATCTCTTCATATCATTGGTTTGCTGCTTCATTCCAATGTGCATTCCAGATGACAAAAATTGTTCGTAAGACATAGCAATCTTTATTTGTTTGATGTATTTAAATCTTTTACTGTTTTAATAAAATTTATGAGTAAAGCTCTTCAATTACGCTTGGGATTTGTATTTTTGCTGTCTTTATTCTTCTTGAGCTTATTAGTTAAAGAAAGCTTTGGAAAGATAAATGAGCAGGATGAAGAAATTGCAATGCAAAAAATTGATCCTGAGCTCTTGAATTTAGAAGGTGAGACAACTGTTATAATTGAATTTTCAAATAAGCCTAACGATTATAGGCAATTCATAAGGTCTTTAGAGGGAACAGTGGTTCATGATTACAATTCTATAGAGGGAGTGGCAGTAAAAATAAGAGGAGAAAACATTCGCAAGCTGGCAAAATTTGAAAACATGGTAAAGGTTCACAAAGCTAAAAATGTTAGAGCCTTGCTTCACGAATCTGCACCTTTGATTTCTGCTGATGATGTTTGGAATCTAGGTTTTACTGGAAAAGATGTAAGGGTTTGTGTGATAGACACTGGAGTGGATTACACCCATCCTGCTCTGGGTTCTTGCTCACCTTTAATCTTTAAAGGAAATATCGAATCTTACATACTACAATCACAACATCCATATCCAGCTTCTTATAATTATACGTGGACAATAACCAAGCCAGGTTACACTAAGATAGCAGTTCATTTTGTGAACATTAGCCTGGATGAAGGTTATGACTTTCTTTATGTTAAAGATGCAAATGGAAATACTGTGCAAAGTTTTACAGGAGATCATAATGACATTTGGAGCGTTTCTGTTCCAGGAGATACGATCAAGATTAATTTAGTGAGTGATTGGTACCTTTCATTGTACGGCTTTTACATGGACAAGGTTATAAACGGAAGTATTTCTTTTGGTTTTGATAACTGCAAAAAAATTGTTGCAGGCATTGACATCAGAAACAATGACGCTGATCCCATGGACGATAACAGCCATGGAACTCATGTTACAGGTATAGTAAGCTCTGATGATCCCTATTATAGGGGAATAGCCAATGGAACAAAAATATTGATTGCAAAGGTTCTAGATGCTTACGGAAGTGGAACATATTCTGATGTGATTGCTGGAATTGACTGGTGCCTTAATAATTCTGCTGATATAATAAGCATGAGTTTGGGAGGAAAACTTTATCAAGGAACTTGTGATGATGATATTTTAGCAAAAGCAGTAAACAGTGCAAATGATAAAGGAGTTGTTGTTGTAGTAGCAGCTGGCAACGGTGGGCAATATGGTTTAGGGACTCCAGCTTGTGCTTCAGGAGCAATTGCTGTTGGCGTCATTGACAAAACTAACAATGTTGTTGGCTTTTCAAGCAAGGGCTCTGAGCTTGATATAGTTGCTCCAGGTTATAAAATAAAATCTACATTTCCAGATAACTGGTGGTCTACTAAATCTGGGACTTCAATGTCTGCTCCCCATGTTAGCGGTGTGATAGCTTTGATGCTCGAGACAAACCCTTCGCTTTCTGTTGCAGGCATAAAAAGAATTTTAAATGAAACTTCAGACCCTGTTAACAAATGCTATGAGTGTATATGGAGCAACGGAGAATGTATAGACGACTATGGAGTCGAGGTCGAATGCAACAAAAATGTGACAGGTGCGGGAATTGTAAACGCATCCAGAGCAATAAGCTCAACTCAGGCCGATTGCAAAATAACTGTTCAGTATCAAGACAATTGCCCTAGAAGTAATGCTGAAGTTATTTATACAGATCATGGTGGAGGTTTGATTGGTTATACTGACGAGAATGGCGTGGTATCATGTGACTCCTTGACTTTTCCAGAAGATTATTTAATTGCAGCTGATTATGGCGGTCAATTTGGAGAAATTGTTGGATTAAGTATAGACGAAAATGGTTATGGAAGAGTTACTATTAATGATGCTTCAAACTATCCTGATGGAACAGAGGCTTGTGGAAATAGCGAATGTGACGGTTACAAATATTGTTTAGGGGAGTCAAAGCACATAGAATGTGACTCATTGAACACTGATTGCGATACAAAGAAATGCTGTAAATGTAATGGCGGAACTCTAACCAACCCAACAGAAAATTATGATTCTTCTCAAAGCAATGACTGTAGTCCTTTTAACCTGGAAAGAATAGCATCATGTATTTGGAATCCTGACAACATTCCATTCACATGGGATTTTAGAAATCCATTCACTAGCCAGTGCATAGGACTCGATCAATGTACTCAAGGAGATGCTACAATAAATCATACTTGTAGCAAAAGTCAATGTAGTGCTCAATGTGAAAATAATTCAGATTGTTCTGAAAAATGTGATAGTAAAAAATGGTACTCTTCTTCTGGTTGTAATAACCAATGTAATTGTGACTTAAATAATCCTATTTGTAGTAAAAGTCGATGTGGAGCTGAGTGTGGAAAAGATAGCGATTGTTCAGTTGGAATATGCAGGGCAGATTGTACTTGCGGGATTTGGGAGTCAATTTACTCAGGAAATTATCCGGTCATAGACATAGAAGATTATAATAGTAAACTTTATTTTGCATCAAATAAAAATGAAATCTATATTTTTAATGGAAGTAACTGGAATACTATTCTAGCTCCGCTAGACATCTTGTCTTTACAATCTTATGATGGAAAGCTTTATGTTGCAGGTGGTCCAGGCAAGGTTTATACTTATGATGGTTCTGCTTGGAGTTCAGAGCCAGTACTAAGTATAGACGAGCCATACACAACTGAATATCTTAGGATGCTGGGTGTCTATAACAACACATTGTATGCAGGCTCTTATCTAGACAAACCAGTATTGCTTTATTATTGTAACGGTTCTTGTGATAATTCATCCAATTGGCATTTGGATACAGACTTTAATAGTATTATAACTCCGATTTGTGGAGGACCATTCTGTAATATTGATGCTATGGGAGTGTACAATGGAAAGATGTATCTGAATGTTGCTGGAATATTATTTGTTTATAACGGGAGTTGGAGTATTCTAAATCAAAATACAGAAACCTATTCTGTTAGCGGCATGAAAGTTTATAATAATAAACTATACTTAGCAACAAGAGATCAAAATACTAGATGTCCAATATATGCAGGCGGTTCGGGTTTCTGTGGAAGAGTGATAGAATATGACGGGACTAACTGGACTACCGTATTTGATAACATTGGTAATAATGGTTACTGGATGTTCTCTTTAGAAGTTTATAATAGTAGATTGTACGCAGGAACTGCAAACAGAATATATATGTTTAGTGATGGAACTAATTGGGAATTGACCTATAATTCTGCTTCAGGGGCGGAATACGCTCTTGATCTAAAGACATGGAACAATAGAATTTATGTTGGTTTTGGAAACGGCGTTGTAGCAAAAGATGATATGCTTGAACCATTGAACTTGAAGCTGTTATCACCTGCAAGCACAACTTATACAACCTCTTCTGTTCCACTGACGTTCGCGATAAACAGACCTGTCTCATGGATTGGTTATAGTTTAGACAACAAACCAAATGTTACAATAACAGGAAATACTACATTAGCAGGATTAATCAATGGAGGGCATAATATCATAATCTATGCTAATGAGACAATAGGAAAAATTGTTTCTTCCAAAGTCTATTTCACTGTTTCTGTTCCGACCTGCACTTGCACAACTTGGGTTTGGGACGAGGATAGATGCTGCAGATATAGGACCTGTAAACCAAGAGGATGCAATTCAGAAAGAAGTTGCAGCAAATACTGTATACTTTAATTAGATTTATATAATATAACACCGTTATATTATTTTATGAAAGTCTATTTGGACTATGCAGCTACCACTCCTGTAGATCCAAGAGTTTTAGAAGTGATGAAGCCTTATTTCTACAAGAAATTTGGAAACTCTATGTCTCTACATTCTTTTGGATTAGAAGCAAAACAAGCTTTAGAAGAATCTAGAGAAACAGTAGCAAAGTTCGTGAATGCTAATCCAGAAGAGATCATATTCACTGGAAGCGCAACCGAATCCATAAACTCAGTAATAAAAGGAGTAGCTTTTGCAAACAAGGAAAAGGGTAAGCATATAATAACTTCTGCTATAGAACATCACGCTGTTCTCGAATCTTGCAAATGGCTTGAAGAGCAAGGATTTGAAATCACATATCTGCCAGTAGATAAATATGGTTTTGTTGACTTGGAAAAACTAAAAAACTCGATTAAGAATAATACTATTTTAGTTTCAATTATGCATGCAAATAATGAAATAGGGACTATAGAGCCAATAGAAGAAATAGGGAAAATATGCAAGGAAAAAGATGTTCTGTTTCATACTGATGCTGTTCAGAGCTTTGGGAAAATTCCAATAGATGTTAATAAAATGAATGTTGATTTACTTTCATTGTCTGCTCACAAGTTTTACGGACCTAAAGGTGTTGGTGCAACTTTTATAAGGAAAGGAACTAACATTGATCCTCTATTGCACGGAGGCGGTCATGAATTTGGCTTAAGATCCTCTACTGAAAACATCGCTAGCATTGTTGGCCTAGCAGAAGCAGTTAGATTAAGAGAGAAGGAAATGAAACCAGAAGCAGCGAGACTAACAAAATTAAGAGATTATTTAATAAGAAATGTTTTAAAAATTGAAAATTCTTATTTGAATGGTCATCTAACTAAAAGGTTGTCAAATAATGCAAATTTCTGGTTTGCTTTCATTGAAGGAGAGGCTTTAATTATTCAACTAGACTCGTATGGGATAGCTGCTTCGACAGGTTCTGCCTGCTCATCTTCTACACTAGAGCCTTCTCATGTTTTAATGGCAATTGGTTTAAAGCATGAAGAAGCTCATGGATCATTAAGATTATCGCTAGGAAAATATACTACTAAGACTGAGATAGATTATGCAATAAAAGTTCTACCTAAAGTTATTGAAAACTTAAGAAAAATTTCGCCGTTTAAAGGAAAGTGGAAATAATGAAAATAGTTAGTGCTTGTTTGTCAGGTGTTAATTGTAGATGGAACGGTAAAAATTCTATTAATGAAAAAATAAAAAAGATGGTTGAAAATGGAGAGGCTATAGCATTTTGTCCAGAAGTTTTGGGTGGTTTATCGATACCTAGAAAATCTTGTGGAATTCATGGTGGTATTGGCATTGATGTTATAGAAAATAGAGCAAAGGTTAGAACAACCAAAAAGGGAGAAGATGTAACGAAACAATTTCTAAAGGGTGCTGAAGAAATTCTTAGGATAGTAAAATCAAATGATATTAAAGAAGCGATACTTAGAACTCCAAGCCCTTCTTGCGGTTGTGGTAAAACTTGGCAGCTCGATAAAAATTTTAGAAATCATGTAGTTGATGGAGACGATGTTACAACTGCTCTGTTAAAGAAAAACGAAATAAAAGTTTATACCGAAGAAAATTTCAACTGATAATATGAAAGCTCCAAACTTGTATTCAAAAGAGGTTATGAAACATTTTAAAACTCCTAGGAATGTCGGCATTATTAAAGATGCAGACGGCGTGGGAAGGGTGGGGAATTTTCAGTGCGGAGACATTATGGAGCTTTACATAAAAGTTAAGAAAGTTAAAGGAAAAGAAATAATTTCTGATGTAAAATTTCAAACTTTTGGATGCGTAGTTGCTTTGGCCGTTAGCAGTATGCTTACAGAGATTGCTAAAGACAAAACCGTAGAAGAAGCTCTCAAAATAACAAATAAAGATATCCTTAAAAAGTCAGGCCCAGTACC